>JGI20166J26741_11553029_pt1 | contig 12141 bp, 4 predicted proteins | sample TergutCu122P5_FD_26741 | JGI IMG/M metagenome (IMG submission 26741) | reverse complement strand
TTCCCTCTTCCATTCTTGAAACATGTCCATACCATTGCAGTTGTTTTGTTTTAATATCGTCTAAAAGAGACCTTGTTACATTCATTTTTTGTTTAATGATTGTATTCTTAATTTTGTCCTTTCTAGAAATAGATGTAACACCTAAATAAATTAAAATTAAATCAAATTTTCCAAATCACAGAAACTGTAAAGAAACAAACAAACTGGCATGTTACGTGCATTAGTGGGGAAACATTATCTCCCTGATACATTTATATGCACCATTCGTGGGCAAATGGAAGGAAAGGGAGACCAATGGAGAGATGGACAGATCAATTTGAGGAACTCTGTTGGCGTGCGAAGGAAGATGGTGAATAATCACTGAAAACGATGACTATCATTATGATAATGATTCTGTTGAACGAATTCCCAGTGTTTAGTGATGCAAAATAAAGAAAGTATGCGTGTGTTTATTGGCCTACAGCTGCAAGACGTGAAGGGGTGGAGGTGAGAAAACATTAATTTAGCCAGACTAAGCAGCAGCAGTGAATGCATTCAGAAACTGCTGTTAAAGTTTGTTAGGGGAAGGGAAAGATAAAAGCGCCATAACGGGGGTAAAGGCAAGTAAAAAGTTTCACTGACTTCGGTATTGCTCCCCTGTCAAATAAAGGAAAAAGGTGCAACTTCCGCAAATGTGCAAAAATACATATTGTAACGTCCGCGAACGATGTAACAAATTATAATTTCCTCAAAATTGAAAGAAATAGAACTCATGTAAAACGAAGGAAAACAATGTACGAGTAGTTAGAGTAAGCGAAAATTGAAGAAACAGTAAATTCCATAGCAATCCCTGTGCAGGCCTACTACAGGCCCTGATGGTTCCAGGAGGCAGAGGCTCCCAGGTTTCAAGACAATCGGCACATGAAGGTGGTAAGGTTGTCAGGCCTACACACCGGCCACCTTTACCCCTCCCCCCACCGCAACAGGAAATATACCTGGTACTTATTTTTGTCAGTCATAGTGCGGCCGGAAGGATTACGTGAATGAAAAATCATAATGGCACAATGGGAATTGAACCCGCGACCTTCCGAGCTGTAGCGCAATGCCTCAACCAACTCCGCCAGCGTGTCCCCCCTAACATAACTGCAGACCTGCTACTGCAAACACTTTGTAACTTTGCAATAATTAAAATTCTTATCACAAACATTAATGGGTGGCAGGCACGTAATAATCTTGCCGAAAGAGAGAGAGAGAGAGAGAGAGAGAGAGCGAGAGCGAGAGGAGCACAGTACTTGCAGCTCGCAGTATGAACTTCCTCTTCTCGTTTCATGACTGAACAATTAATTCACACATAATTCATGTGCAAAACTTTAAAACCTCCACCAGCAGTTGTGTTATCTGACAAGAAATTCCCTCGGTGCCGGCCAGAATAAAGTATGAGTGGGCGCAGCTCCCTTCGGTAAGGTTCCACTGCGGTCAACACAAGGAATATAAAGCAAGCAGACGCAATAACTGATTTCGCACACTTATGCTAACTTTACAGAGGATGAGGCTGCAACTGCTGCGTAACCAGATAGTGATTAACCAGTTTCACACAAGCGGAAATTTCATTACCGGGTTCAAAAGAAACCGTCACTGATACCCACTCGGAGAAAAATAAAGCCGGGGCGCGACTTCCCACAGTATTTATGTCAGATATAACATAATTTTATCATCCCATTTCTTTGTAAATCTTCTTACCTACGTGTAATATCCGACAAATGTTACGAATAACATAATTTTCAGGCGGCAGAAAGGAAATTTATTAGCTGTTGACTATAAATTCTGTTCCTAAGCAAATCGAGTCCTTTTATTTTGCTAATCTGAAATTCAATCCTTTGGGTTACTGAAAAAAAAAGTCTTCCTTTTCCTTATTCAATACATATTTGTTTGGTCATAAAGAAACATTATTTGAAGCCATAAGGTTTTAGCAGCGGTGTATCTGAGGATTTCCTTCGTCTGGGATATGACACATTGCGTCCATCGTTACTTTGGTCCTGTCGCTCCTAGGAAACGGTGTGTCCTGGACATTTAGACTCCTGAAGATAAGAACAAAACATTTTCTCCCTAATTCGAGTTCTGTTTCCCCCTTGACATAGCGTCATACCTCAGCAGCACCAGGCCCTGAAATATGAATTCATTCCCAGTTTCAAATGTAGCTACATGCCTTTTGTGATTATTATAGGGTTGAAGTAAATTTCCCAAGGCCTTGATTTACAAATTAGTTTCTTTTTATCATATATATTTCATTCTATTTCATATTTTCAAGACATTATGGAGATTTGTTACGTATATGAGAAAGTACTTTTGTGAACACGATGGAAAAATACTAGCATTATAAGTACAGTACTTATAAACAAAAGTTTCGCGCAAAAGGAATTAAAATCTTGAAGTCTTGTACAGTCAATTAAATAAAAAACATGCTACCGTATTTCCTTCTACGACCAGGCTGATCTCCCCACTACCTTCACTATCCACTCTATTACCATCTGCACTGACCCTCACAGCAGCCACAGCACCATCACACAACATACTGACGCGTACAAAAGGAAATGTGACATTGTAACAACAAAAAATAGAGGCTAACTGACGCGCAATGTAATTATTAGGAATATTGACTCAACAGTAAAATTAAATTACATTTAAATTAGCAATAGTTGAACAGTACATACATTCGGAACAATACACGCCACAATAGGTTCTGACATACAACGCGAGATTTATAATAACTACACGTTTACAGACGCAAGCACCATACAGCATAAATAAACATAGTGTACAGTCAGCAAACAAGAATGTTCCACACTCCAGCATGAAAAGTCACAAAAATTTTAGGAAGAGAGGAAGAATAAGTAACGAACGCAGGTACGAAATGACAAATACTTCAGAGTGTCCATTAGGTGTTAAAAAGATTAAATATATAATAATCGATCACGGTTTAATAAACTAATTAATGCAACAACTTGAATCAGTTTTTAATATTACTGATGTTTTAAATCTAATTTTAATATTCATTAGCGTTACTAAGGCAATTTGTGGAGAGATCTACATGGTATGCAGATAGACTGAGGTTACACTGCAAAATTGTGGGCTACTGATGCGACACTAGTAGTAGTGTAAAACAAGGACAATATAATCAAGAAAAATTCTTATTTAATGATCCGAAATTTTTGTGTGTAAAACAGAAACGTTTTGCTGAACATGTATAGAGCAGGCTGAATCTATAGGCATTTAACCAACCATCGGCCGGGGTGTGAAAAATCCATCTAGGGTTCAATTGAGAATAAGTAGATCTCGCTAAGTTGTTATGGTGTCGTGCTTAATTAAGCACAGTAAAAAGTTTACCTGATTAAGATTCGCAACTGTTTTTTTAATATTTTTTTTATATAAAGTACATTTAGAACAGCAAAAGGGACTGTACCTTCCTCCAGTGTCCAGTCTCTGCAATGTGACAACTTTCTGAAGCAGAACCACAGACAATGTGAAGTCTACAAGTCATCATATTCCCGCGGCAATGAACACTCACATGTTGGCCATCTGGGTTGTTAACCCTGTTGCAATGTACGTAAACCATCTTTTCTGTGGATCTCATTAGCCAATCTCCTCTTCATGCTACGAATACAGGGTGACGAGAAAGTCACTTGGCACTCCACGTTTAACATGTTGCCTCTAGTGCAATTCAGTTTTGCGACACTCCGTATATGTAGCTGCATCCTCAGTCTAATCACTTCGGTTCTGAGGTTACGGGCAGCATGTTTCTTTGAAACGTCGATATCCGTGTTCAAAATAATCTGGAATTTTAATGTCACATAAAAATCAAATTACAGTCCAACTCGTTTATAACTTCATGAAAGGGACTGAATATTTTGTGTCGTTATAAAGGAGTGTTGTTCTAACCGAGGAGTATAATGTTATGACGAACAGTGAGGAATTAATTTGTACTACAGCATATCTGACGCAACAAACGAGGTGGCACATAAACCGATGTCGCTATAAACGGGTTGGACTGTATATGAGGCAACGCAAACTGTGGCTTAAGTACAGGCAGATCTTTTGTGCTGCATGACATTGAGATCCTCACTGTCTGGAGCAGTGCTTCTGTCTTACAGACCCCAGGAAAAGGGTGGGGGTCTAGGTAACCCGGGAATCCGGACCACCGAGGGAAAACTGCAAGGTATAGGTAATAGAAGAAAATCACTACTCAAAAAATATGATTCCTTAATGCTTAAATATCTTACTTCACAGTATATGATGATGATAATAATAATAATGATGATAATAATAATAATAATGATGATGATAATAATAATAATAACCTACTCAATTAAATTCTTATTTATTAACGTGCTGAGTCAACAGCCAAGAGTTCGGTAACAGAAACAGCACAACACACAAACACAAATAATGAAGGATAAATACAACACAAATACGCAAAACACAAAAACAACAAAATAAGAATCAAATGCTGTCTCAACAGTTTCATGCCATTAAAAAAGATCAGTAATGGTGAAAATTTATTAAATTAAGACAAAATCTGTTTTATAGAAGGAGCCTTCTTCTAAAAATAATGACAATAACAACAACAATATTTATTAACGTGCTGAGTCAACAGCCAGTTGGCCCAGAACAGCAACAGCACACCATACGAACACAAATTATATAGGATAATAAACAGGACACATATGAAACAAAAACGAAAACAACAGGCACAAAAATAATTAATTAAGAAACCTTATGTAATAAAACTAAAATTAATATCAAACCTGTTTGTGATAATGTGCCTTCTGAAGGTATCAAAGTTACTACAACCTGGGTTTGTCGCAGTGGCACACCTGGCGGTCGGACAGTTTTTGAAGGATGGACTAACATGAAACAAAGGAAAGTCTCAGATGTTCCGAATGGGACCTCGTAGACCAATAATTTCCATGGAAGATGGACATGGTTTAGAACAAAGAAAAATATATTATTAACAAAATTTCGTCAAGTTTAGGTCTTCCGTCACGCAAAGTGCGTAAATGTAGAAAATGGCAAGTATTGGCGTAACTATGGCCATTACAGTCTGGGGAACAGAATCGAGTACAACAAAGAGCTAAAAATTTCCTTTGAATGTGCTCAAGTTGTTGAGCATCAGCAGAAGTAACTGAATTCCGTACCATAGATTTATATTCTAATTTATTTCTAACAATCGAAAAAATAAAATTATCCACAGTCGAGAACTAAAAAGTAATATTACGTACGAGACCCAAAAGCTGAATGGACTGAGAAAAAATACAATTAACAAGACAGGGAAAGTATAATTTAGGCTCATTTAAAAAGGTCATTACAAATAATGTAAGAGCCTCCAAGTTTGTATTTAAAGAAAGCGGTGCTAGATTTCCTGCAGAAGGTAAGTGCTCAAGTTTGAATAATATTGAGAGACATGATATTTTCAGTACATCAAACATGTAGAGAGTCCATATCTGATTGTATGTAAGGTCATCGACTGAGTAAAATAACATAATAATAATAATAATAATAATAATAATAATAATAGAGGCAACTGGAATCATCTCAAAGCCATTCGGAGAATACAGTACCTGAGCAACATACCGGGAAAGCACGAAATCAAGGAACTGCCAAAGCAGCCATATTGGACCCTGTACATATACTTTGCAAAGTAATAATGTGGAAGTACAAAACATGTTTGACATGCGAAATACAAAACAAATTTTAAATACAGATCAGCTGCAACACTGTATACCCTAGAAACATGGTTTGTTGCAGGTGTATTATTGTAAATACCCAGCATAAAAGTGATAACAAATATAATAATAATAAAAATAAGAAAAAGAATAAGAATAAGAATGAGGAGAGGGAGGAGGAGGTACACAAAGACTGGGTACTACTTCCCGCTTCACTCATGCCACGCTTCCTCTGCTGATGCTGACCGCTGACCAAATCACCCGGGAAAGACCGAATTACTGTCGGTTCGAAATTACCGGAACATCAACGGGTCCGAACCGCCCAGGAATTGCTGTGTTACGGTTGCGATGGTCTGGGATGTGACACCACTAGGTTGGTGCTTAGGAAGCAACCCGCACGGCGTCACATATCAGAACTACGTAATATTATTACACATTGTTTTGCCTTTTACCGGACAGCAAATATCAGATTTCTACGTCTGTTGCAGCCTCCATGACTCTGAATGTGGTGTTGTTGGGCTGTGCAGTTTGTGGTGTGTTCTCTTCTGTGCTGCTCATATACGGCATCTATCGGGTAAGTCATTAGAGTCTTATTTCTAATGCGTTATATAACGACGCTGTCGTTGATATTACATAGCGTATGTGGTTCATAAAGTAACGAGTGTGGAGTACAGAAGGAATGATACTGACAGTAGAAAACTGAAGTAATCGGAGTAAAATCTGTCCCAGTGTAATTTTGCCCGACACAGACTGTACATGGAATGGCCTGGGATTGAACCGGTTTCTTCCCGGTGAGAGGCTGGCGCAGGCAACGGACCTCATGAGACATGGTACGGCCTCGAAATCTGATTAACATTTTGAATATCAGGGAGTGATATTTGTGGAGGGGTTAATCAATAAACTTGCCTTCTCGGAGCGTTCCATTTAGCAACTTCAATTACGTACCATCGAAAATGAGAATGTGGAAAATTATTACTCTTTATTTTCGCTTGTAATAACTCTATGACTAATAAATTATCGAATTTCCTTCAATCTGTATAATTCTGTATAATTCACCTCAGTTTTGATATTCAGTGGATTTTAAAGAAATATCAGGGTACTGCAGTTGGGAAGGTCTGAAGGTCTGATAAGCGACGGCTTCAAATTTTCTAGATAGACACGTACCGACGTTTCGTGCCTCCCGTAAGCCACAAACACAAAATTGCGCCAAGTGTGCATAACGAATCGGGGCAGGTAAAGTAGGGATTACTCCAATCAAAACTGACACTGCAGTGGAGAAGCAAACACCAGCAGTCAGTGATTCATTTGCCGGGCGTCACTTTATTTACAGAAAATTAGGAATCTCTCGTAGTTAATTAACAGAGCAAATAACTTGGAAAATCAAATTACTTGAGTTATTCGGTTGTGTGTCTACCAGTCAGCAGCGTGTCGGTGTTTGTACTTCATTATAACCAAACTCATGAGCTACTCTGTAAGGTAACTGGCTTCTCTGGCTGTTCTTTGAATGAATGCATCAGTAGCCTGATCCTGTGCCGCTACCATAATGTCCCCTGTTTACGCACTTAACGCTCCATGTTTAAGACATATAAAGGGAAAGCTGTCCGTCAATACGCCATGAAAGCACTGGGGAAGTAGGTGTTTAGCTCCACTTATTCTTAACCTCGGTGTTGAGTAATCACTCTCACACAAGGGTCGCTTTACCCCCTTGAAAAGAGCCCCCAGTGCCCTTTGAATATGATGCTAGGTGGTACTAAGAGCCGGTCTGGACATTTTACAGAAGAGAAAAATCTCTTTTTCCTTCCGGGATTCGAACCCCGACTCCCCGACCTGGTGGCCTGGTCACTATATCGAATACGCTAACCAGGCTACTGTTTTTAAGTCACGTGTTGTTATAACTTTGTCGAATTCCGATTTGTTCGTCGAAAGTGCAGCGGCTATAGAAGGGCCTTTTTATTTCTACCCCAGTTTATCTTTAAACCACTGTGTTATGGGTTATTGTATCGTGTGGCACAATAATTGGCTCCAGACCTTTCGGAGGAAAGAATGAATAAGAAGTAGAAGGATTCCGAAGCACACATCATCCATCCAAATAACCCAGTGGACTCTCGTTTTAGAAAGGCTTGTCGTAAATCCCTGAATTATTTATCTTCTTGTGATTTGATTAAAAGGTATATCTGGACATGTAAACGCTGAGTGTGACTTCTCACTCTCTAGTTCCTTCCGGCTGTCGCGGTGCGACATAAAAATGCCATGGATCTAGTCCATCCATGTGGGCCGGGAGAGCTCAGTCCGTATAGCGACTTGCTACGGGCTGGACGGTCAGGGGATCGATTCCCAATGGGGGGCGGGATTTTCGCATCCGGCCAGACCGGCCCTGAGGCTCACTCAGCCTCCTATACAATGGGTGCCGGGTCTTTCCCGGTGGCAAAGCGGGCCGGGGCGTGGTGTTGAGCTGTACTTCTAATCACCCTCTGGGCCTTCGTGACCTGCTATAGGGTTAACTTTGACCTTTTCCAAATCCATCCACATCCATCGAGATTGACGCTTCTCCTACGCCCCCTTTCCCCTCTAGCCTTTCAAACTCGCTTTGCTTCGTGAAGAAAATAATTGATTTGTAGATAAACGTTACGTTTAATGTTTAAGCTTCTTGGAAACCAGATCTATAACGGCACTTCGAAAATTGAATGGCATCCATTTCAATGGGCTGAGAGTTCGATATCTGACGTGGCGAGCAAGTGTCACTGTATGCATCCAATTATACCCCTCGCGATTAGGCACGCTGTGAAATTATTCACAGTTCACATATGTATGTGTATTTACAGAAACAAGACGACAGTGTCCGTTCTGGAACCGATAAAAAATTGCAGCTTTTATAAAAATGTCCAGTGTTATCAGTAATGATTAATTGTACACAGTGTCTGCGTACGAAAACAAGTGTCTGATAATAAAGTGTCATGTTTTGTTACGAACAGTTTCTGTTATCTTGGTCTCATTGACACTAATGCAAATATGTACAGACTGCATTAAATTTCTGTACGGGACAATGCGTCATCAAATTCAAATACAAGCGCCATAATCCATGCTATTTATATATACCTACTTCCCAATTGCATATATTTGTAGTCCTGCAGATATTATTATTATTTTAATAAGTCATTTTACAAGCACAAATTCGTACTTTCAGTTTGTTCGACATAATTTCGTAGTTCCCATCATCACCAAGTTGTTACTCGTTTCCGAACGAAAAATGTTTCTTACAGGGTATCGACTTCCGAGATTAAGTTGCCTATAGGAATGAAAAATTCTCTGTGCTTCGGCAGATATTAGAACTTCCTTCTTCATGTTTAACAAACTCTAAGAGAGTTGGGGTGACGTTGCTACTGACGGCCCGTCAGTCTATCAGTCAGTCAGTCCGTCCGTCCGTTATTCCCCCTACTACGGTGTAGAGCTTCTCTTTCTGTAATTCATGACCAGGAACACTATTTGTCGGCCGCTCTCCGAATGGGTGTAAGAGTGGCTTGGTGCTTCTGTTCTGACGACAGAACGTGTCTTGTTGTCCGCTGTCACTGTTGCTACATTTGTACCTTACGGTACTGCAAGACCACTTTGGTCCAGGTTCAGCCAGCTGACATTCTCTCTGCATAACCTAAGCAAGGGCTGGCGAAAATTTTGAGGATATGTGCCCAATTTGTCCGGATTTTTCGGAAAAGATTCAAAGCGTGCGCATTGGAACTTTGAGAAGCAAAATTAGGTTTTGGAACTTTCCGTATTAATTACAAATTATTACTATATATTCTAATTATCACTGCATAGTGTAATTATTATACGTTATACAAGGGTTTTCTTAAGACTGCGACATGAAGAATAATAGACGAGCACCTTAGGCTGTTAATATTGCCTGTTTTAAAATATTAACCCAATAAATTAAATGAATATTATGAATATTATATTATTATTATTATTATTATTACTGTGAAAATTATTATAGAAGAAGAGAACAACGTACTTGAAGCGTTGTTAGGAATCCGTCTAGGCAAATAATAACACTTCAAAATTATTTACATATCTGAGATAGTGTTAGAATGCAAATGTTAGTTATAACTAGTGATCCACAAGAGACTAATTTAGCGACTTAATGGATGTCATCATAAAGGAGCAATGAGGATTTATTAAGACATTAAAAATATAATTAATTTCAGTTATTTTTTATTTCATAGTTTTATGTACGTGTGTTGATATTGTATTACTTATGATATCTCATGGCAGAGAGAGATTAAAGTCAATACAAACACTTTAGGAAGCATGTTTACATAATAAAAAACACAGCTATATGTTGCATTCTTTATGTTGAGTGATTCACCGGTGTCTGAATTTTATGTGCCGAAGTTTCGGAACACTTTGTTCCATCTTCATAGGTGGTATTCCTGCTTACACGACCTATGAAGATGGGACAGAGTGTTCCGAAACGTCAGCACATACAATTCAGACGCCGGGGAATCACTCAAAAGAAAGAATACAACATCCAGAACACGGCGAAAGTTTGATATCAAGAACAGAGCTCTATGTTTTGAAATAGATAAACTATAAGTGAGCACATTTGTTTACAGTATTTCAGAGGAATTAAAGTACCGCCACTGAGAAGTACCACCACTGAGACATCCTCGTTCCCTTTTCTTTCTTCATATTCTACCCATTCCCGATACTTTCTCGGTACATCTCTCTCCCTTTAATTTATTCTATGATTATTTTATGTAATTTCGTTACTTCTCCTATTGCACCTAACTTTCTTCCATAGATACTGCTTAATCACATCTCCCCACAACTCTGCCCTTCGTACTGCTTCCTCTTACCCCTTTCCCGTAAAAATACTCACTTCTCTATATCAGTTACATTACACCCCGCACGTCTCACCCTTCACCTTGAAGAAAGATGCAAACTGTTACTCCGAAACCTTGACACCTATCTACCGAATTACATGAAGACACATTAAGAAAGACCACCATTTTATGTAAATAAGTTTATTAACAATAACACAGGATAAAGTCTGCGGTGTGCTTGTCTATTATTCCTTGAGAATGTACAACTACCAGCAACAGACAATGCTTATATTTTTGGAAGACAAACAAGACGAGGCTGAGTCAGATTGAACGATCGTCTTGAACGCAATTTAATTCTGCTTCAACGCTCACAGGACAACGAGGCTATAAATGTCTTCCATTCCCGATTTAAACAACTCGTAGATTCTTGTTATTTTGTGCGTGAAAGAAAGAAACAAGAAGGATTTGTGCGTATAGCAACAAAATATACTGCTATAACGTACCCCAGAAGGCCTCCGATTGATATTTCTTATATTCAATATGCATCGTCTTAACAGAGGCTGATGTTAAGTGAATAATGTAATTTGTTCATCTTTAGAAGGAAACAAAGTTAATATTCTTGATGGAGAAAATACTCTCTCGCGTAGGAAAAAATGTAATTCACACAAAATAATATCGGCTGAAATATCACGTATCAGGGATGTACTGTTTATTGGTGTGTGTCAGCTCATGTGCTTCAAAATACAGCGAATCAGCTGATGTGGTCACTGATCCTCTTCTAAATGTTTTCTACCAATCTACGTGCCAACAAACAGTATTGCGTTCTGCGATATAACGCCGTCGTGTATTTTGGTTCACGGCTGCCAACTTTACGGAGCAAATGGCGTCCTCGACGTTCCGGGTTAAAGATATATTACGATGATACATTTTGTAAGCTATTCATTAGCCCATTAATGACTCCCACTCTTCTATAACAAAGCTAGAGGCAGCAGACTGCTACCAAACTACACGGTGTCATATTCAGAAGACAGTGTTGTATGTTTAAAACGAAACGTTTCCTTTTTAAGTTTACTATAATTGTTACAAATGCACATTATCAATTAACAATAGTCGAACACGGCTATTTGTTGTTAAAAACCCAATCACAACTACATGTTCCGTCCGATATCAAGTCATGTTTAAGTTCTACACCATGTCACAGACACAACTTAGAGTGCTTCTTAACCCTCTATATACCAAATTATTCATATGGAAAATTTTTTCTTCACATTTGCAATGATATTAATCTAATATCACATAAATGATAGATTTTTTCAATAATATTCCATAATTTATTTAAAACGTGGCCGTGACTTGGAAGTAACACTGGTATACAAAGGAACGTGCTAAAACTTACGTATATGACTGATTTGATTTTATTTGTGAAATTCCATGAAGCAATTTGAGGAAGGTGTGAAACATAAATATACCTTACATTTTGTACACATTACTTTAGGAACACCGACGCAATTTGGTTTCTTACAAGGCCCCCTTTTCTCGGTAGATGTTAGCCAGTGTCCAGTTTCATCTCTCTTATTTATTGGACAGGAACAGGAGCTGCATTTGGCTTCTTCTTCTTTACTTCA
>JGI20166J26741_11552918_pt1 | contig 12144 bp, 5 predicted proteins | sample TergutCu122P5_FD_26741 | JGI IMG/M metagenome (IMG submission 26741) | reverse complement strand
CTCCTCAACGGCGGCACCCTCGCCCTCGGCGCCGGCACCGGCAACGCCAACGGCACCCTCTACGACACCGCCCGCGACTGGGCCGCCCTCACCATCACCCAAGGCGACACCATCGCCACCAGCGCCGTCGCCGGCGACAACGACATCATCCACCTCACCTCCGGCACCATCCCCTACGCCCTCCGCGCCGGCCTCCACATCGCCATCGACGCCGGCCCCGGCTTCACCACCTTCGCCAGCAACACCGCCAGCAACTATACCGGCCTCGTCATCGTCAACAGCGGCACCTTCATCCTCTCCGCCCCCGCCCAGCTTGGAACCACCAGCACCAACATCTCCAAAATCTCCCTCAACGGCGGCGCCCTCCAAATCACCGGCACCGGCTTCACCACCACCGCAGCCCTCGAACTCCGCGCCGACGCCGCCATCACCACCGACGACACCGTCGCCACCACCTGGAACGGCATCAACACCTCCACCACCGCCCCCGGCGATTTCACACTCACAAAACTCGGCACCGGCACCCTCTCCATCACCAACGCCAGCCAGGCCGCCGCCCTCACCGTCGCCGAAGGCCGCTACCGCACCAACCGCAACAACGGCGCCGCCGCCAACGGCGGCCTCGTTACCGTCGCCGCCGGCGCCACCATGGAATTCTACACCACCGGCACCAACACCATCTCCAACGACTTCACCGGCCCCGGCACACTCCTCATCTCCAGCGGCTCCAACACCTACACCGGCGCCTCCATCGCCATCGACAACATCGTCGTCCAGGGCGCCGCCACCACCATCACCGCCGGCCGCGGCGCCACCCCCGTCGCCTTCGGCGCCCCCGCCGGCTCCGTCCTCATCGACGCCGCCAGCCTCACCCTCGGCTCCCCCAACACCACCCTCGCCAACGTAACCCTCGCCAACCGCGGCCGCCTCGCCCTCGCCACCGACACCACCGGCGCCACCTTCAAAACCGCCACCCTCTCCAGCCTCGCCGGCTCCGGCACCCTCACCCTCAACGCCAACCTCGACAAAGGCCTCGCCGATCGCGTCGACATCCTCAACGCCCTCGACGGCAACTTCACCCTCCGCATCGTCCCCACCGGCAACCTCAACCCCATCGACTACGTTGCCCCTGTCACCCTCGTCACCGCGCCCCTCGAAAACACCGGCACCTTCACCCTCCCCGGCGGCAAATTATCCCTCAGCCTCTACACCTACGGCCTCGCCACCGACACCTCCAACGGCCAGCTCGCAGTGACCCTGGAGCGCCTCGGCTCCCTCGGCAACTCCGCCTCTTTCATCACCTCGATGGCCGCCGCCCTCCCCCTCAGTTGGTTCAGCGAACTCACCAGCGTCCACCAGCGCCTCGGCGAGCTGCGCTTTGAAACCCGCGCCACCGGCGGCGCCTCCGGCTGGCTCCGCGGCTACGGCGAGAAAGTCAATTACAACGACAAAATCACCGGCACCCCCTTCGGCGAGCGCCGCCTCAACGGCGAGGCCGGCTTCGACTACAAAATCGCCGGCACCAAAAACAACGCCTACGTCGGCGGCTTCATCGGTTACGGCCAGAGCCAGCGCGACTACTCCGAGGCCGGCGACGGCGAAAACCAAAGCACCTTTGTTGGCTTCTACCAGGCCATGAAATTCAACAACGGCTGGTATTTCGACACCGTGTTCAAGGCCGACGTCTTCACCAACCGCTTCAACGCCAACACCCCCACCGCCGACGCTCCCGACGCCACCACCACCGCCTCCTATCGCAGTTGGGCCGCCGGCGTCTCGTTCGAAGCCGGCAAATACATCGGCCTCCCCAACGGCTGGTATGTCGAACCCCAAGCCCAGGCCGCCATCGCCATCCTCAAGGACAAAACCTACACCACCAGTGCCGGCATGACCGTCGACATGGCCTTCTGCACCGTTGCCCGCGCCCGTGCCGGCCTCATGTTAGGCCGCTCCTTCAACACTGCGAAAGCCGGCTCCATCAACGCCTGCATAAAAGCCTATGCCGGCACCCAGTCCACGAGCGGCAGCCAGCTCGACATCACCCTCCCCGCCCCCAACAACCGCACCGTCACCTTCACCCCCACGATCAAAGGCGGCAGCCTCGAAGCCGGCGCCGGCCTCACCTGGCAGTTCACCCCCGCCACCCAGCTCTACCTCGATTACAACGCCGCCACCGCCGCCTACTACACCAAACCCTGGGGCATAAACCTCGGCATCAAGCACAACTGGTGATAAACCCGTCCCCCAAGTCCCAAGTTCCAAGTCCCAAGTCCAATTTTTCCATCCTCCCATCATGAAACCACCCATCCGCAAACTCACCTTCTCCCTCTCCCTCCTCGCCCTGCTCCTCGCCGCCGCCCCGCTCGAAGCCGCCTCCAACATCAGGGGCGTCCGCAGAGGCGCCGACACCCCAAAATCCAGTTCCTCCAAATTACAGACCAATAGCGACCTGAAAGACCCCAACGCCACTGCCACCGACGGCCCTGATACCGACACCGGCAAAATCTGGTATTTCGAAATCATCCCCTCCTATGTCAGCACCGGCGCCTTGCTCGACAAATTCCTCGGCGCCAGCGTTTCCTTCGGCTGGCGCATCACCGGCGAGGACAGCGTCCAGCTCGAACTCGGCTATTTCACCTCCAACAACTACTCCGGCGCCTACTCCTACACTCGGGACGGCGCCAAAGGTAACATCAAGGACAGCCTCTACACCTACGACGGATGGGTTCCCGACCAGGCCACCGGCTACCGCGTGACCAACCAAGCCTACCAAATAACCATGAACGGCACGATCACTGCCAAGGCCACCATGATCCCCCTGCTCATCACCTACAACTCCCGCATCAAACTCGGCTCCACCGGCCGCTACGAACTCCGCTTCACCCCCGCCATCGGAATGGTTGTCATGAACGACACATGGACCCTCAACTCCACCGGAGCCCAAAATATTGGCGTCACTGACGGCATCACGCTCGACCGCGTCAGCCCCGACGGTTCCACCTACGAGAACAACCCCGACGGCACGGCGACCATCAAACGCACCGAATCCTTCAGCGGCAAGGACTCCAACTATCTGGCCTTCACCATGGGTGGCGGCATTGCCTTCACCTATTATCTCAACGCCCGCTGGTATGTGGATGCCGGCTACCGCTACCTATGGACGGCCAAAGCCTCCAACAAAACCAATCTGGCCACCCCCACCGGCACCCCCTGGAACGGCTTCCTCGCCTGGAACGGCATGAACACCCACTCCTATTCCCTCACCCTAGGCTGGAAATTCTAGCCCGGCACGCGCAATCTCCACCCATGAAAATCAACAAGCGGCAATCCACCTTCCTGCTTGCCAGAAAAACCCTTGTCGCGGCCAGCCTCATTCTATTGCCGGCAACGGCAACGACAAACGCCGCGGGCCAGCCGGCAACCCCGCCCCTCAGCCCCGAACTGCGCGCCGAGGCGATGCAGCAGTTCGACCGCCTCGAATCCTTGCGCGCCGGCAAAAAACCCATGAGCCGTTTCGCCACACCCAAACTCGTGTTCCGCCAGGAATCGCTCTTCCTCCCGACCGACCGCGACCCCGCCGACATCGTCGTGCGCAGAACGCGCGCCCTCTGGAACGACCTCTCCAAAAATCCCGCCGCCAGGGTCAAAGGCATGGAAGCCGAATTGCAAAGCCTCGAACTCGCCGCAAAAAACACGCCCATGTCCGCCGCCGAAAGCCGCCGGGAACTCTACCTGCGCGCCTGCGCGCTGCGCCGCAAAATCGCCTTCGCCAACCCGCTGCTTGATTTCGACAAAATTGTTTTCGTCGAGCACAAGAAAAACCCGCGCACCGAGCTGCTCGGCGACCACATGGCCGGCCAATACTACGGCATCCACGCCACCAAGGGCGAGGGCCTCTTCATCCTCGAAAACGCCTTCGGCCCCAACCCGGCGGCCAAAAATGTCATCAACGCCAAACTGCCCGACGGCGCATACCTCTCGCCCGAGTTGTCCTTTGACGGAAAAACCATCCTCTTCGCCTACACCGAGGCCGCCGGCTACCTCCCCGCGGCATTGGCCCCGGAGGACCAAAACGGATTATACAATTACAGCGGCTTGAAATGCTCCTTCACCGATAAAAACACCTGGCACATCTTCAGCGTGAACACGGACGGCTCGAACCTGAAACAACTCACGCAGGGCGCCTTCAATGATTTCGACCCCTGCTTCCTCCCCAACGGCAAAATCGCCTTCATCTCCGACCGCCGCGGCGGCTTCGGCCGCTGCCACAAGACCGCCAAGGGCGGCGCCCCGTGGTTCACCTACACACTCCACCGCATGGACGCCGATGGCTCCCGCATGGAACGCCTCAGCAGCCACGAAACCTGCGAATGGCAGCCCAGCGTCATGCACGACGGCAACATTGTCTACACCCGCTGGGATTACGTTGACCGCGGCTCCTCCCAGGCGCACCACCCGTGGACGACCACGCCCGACGGTCGAAACGCCCTCTCCATACACGGCAACTATCCCAAGCGCATGGAAGACCGCACATTCATGGAATTGGAAATCCGCGCCATCCCCGGCTCGCAAAAACTCTCCGCCCTCGCCGCCGCCCACCACGGCCAGGCCTACGGCTCCATCGTGATCGTCGACCCCATGGTGGACGACGACGACGCCATGTCGCCGGTGAGATTGATCACCCCCGACGAACGTTTCCCCGAAAGCGAATACGGCTATTTCTGCCGCGAAGCCGCCTACTCCACGCCCTGGCCGCTGAGCGAGGATTATTATATCTGCGTATTCGGCCACGAGGTGGAAAAACCGGACGCCGCGCGCAAGGAAGACACCAAGTTCGAAGTCGACAATTACGGCATCTATCTCCTCGACGCCTTCGGCAACATCGAACTCCTCTACCGCGACCCCAAAATTTCCTGCCTAAGCCCCATCCCCCTCAAACCCCGCCCCACGCCGCCCATCATCCCCGACGAAGTCCAGCCCTACAAAGTCCCCCTCGACCAACCCCGCCTCAACGCCGACCGCCCCGCCCAACTCGCCACCGCGCAAGTCCCGCGTCCCGCGTCCCAAGTCCAACAAAATCCCCCCGCCGTCGTCTCCATCATGAACGTCTACGAAAGCCGCCTCCCCCTCCCCGAAAACGTCACCATCAAATCCCTCCGCATCATCCAAGTCCTCCCGAAGAGCAACCCTGGCCGCAACAACCCCGCCATCGGCTACGGCACCGAGAAAAACGCCCGCCGCGTCCTCGGCACCGTCCCCGTCGAAGCCGACGGCAGCGTGCAATTCTACCTGCGCCCCTACATCCCCGTATACTTCCAGTTGCTGGACGAAAAAGGCAGGGCCGTGCAGTCGATGCGCTCCGATGTATACACCGCGCCGAGGGAAAACCTGAGCTGCATCGGCTGCCACGAAAACCGCCGCATGGCCCCCCCGCCGCAACGCGCCCCCATCGCCATGAAACGCGCCCCCTCAACCATCACGCCCGATTTGGAAGGCTCCAACCCGTTCAGCTACGTGAAACTCGTGCAACCGGTGCTGGACAGAAATTGCATATCGTGCCACGGCGGCGGCGCAGCCGCGAAGAAACCCGACCTGACCGGCAAAATTGACGACAAGCAATGGCTGCCCTCATATCGCAACCTGAGACCCTATGCGTTCTGCTACGACGGCAAAGGCGGTTTCGTTGCCTCGAAAACCTATCCCGGCAAGTTTGGCGCCATCGCCTCGAAGCTGTATCCACTTTTGGAAAAAGGCCATGAGAACGTGAAACTCACCCCCGATGACATGCGCCGCATCGCGCTATGGCTCGATTGCAATTCCGACTTTTACGGAACCTACGAAAACCTGGAGGCGCAGCGCCGCGGCGAAACCGTCCACCCAATACTAGAATAACCACCCCCGCCCCCCGCCCACCTCCGCCTCCCGCCTCCCAAGTCCCAAGTCCCAAGTCCAATTTCCCACCATGCCCACCCACCTCGCCACCACAACCCTCGCCACCGCCACCGCTGCTGCCGCTCTTTCAGCCCTTCAGCCCTTTAGCCCTTCAGCCCTTTGTTCGGACGCCCCGCGTCCCAACATCATCCTCATCCTCGCCGACGACATGGGCTATGCCGACATCGGCCCCTTCGGCTCCACCAAAAACCGCACCCCCAATCTCGACCGCATGGCCGCCGAAGGCCTTCGCCTCACCAGCTTCTACGCCGCCCCGCTCTGCACCCCCTCGCGCGCCCAAATCATGACCGGCTGCTACGCCAAGCGCGTCTCCATGTCCAACATCGGCAACGTCTCCCCCGTCGGCCTCAACCCCAAGGAACACACCGTTGCCAAACTCCTCAAACAACAAGGCTACGACACCGCCATCATCGGCAAATGGCACCTCGGCGACCAACCCCCCTTCCTCCCCACCAAGCAAGGCTTCGACACCTATTTTGGCCTCCCCTATTCCAACGACATGAACGGCGGCCCCGCCACCAAAACCCAAAAAGCCCGCCCCCCGCTCCCCCTCATGCGCGACGACAAACCCATCGAAGTCATCACCCCCGAAAAACAAACCCACCTCGAAGAACGCTACACCGAAGCCGCCCTCCAATTCATCCGCGCCCACGCCAGCGCCGCCGCTGGCGCGTCGGCGGTTCACGGTTCACAGTTCACAGTTCACAGTTCGCAAGCGGCTGACGCCCCCCAAAAAACCTCCCCCCTCGAACTGGCGCGGCAGCGCCAAACTGTGAACCGTGAACCGGGAACTGTGAACCCCGGCGGCTCCGCCGCCGCCCCCTTCTTCCTCTACCTCGCCCACACCGCCGTCCACTTCCCCATCCACCCCGGCCCCAATTTCGCCGGCAAATCCGCCAACGGCCGCTACGGCGACTGGGTCGAGGAACTCGACTGGAGCACCGGCCGCATCCTCGACACCCTCCGCGAACTCGACATCGCCGGCAACACCCTCGTCATCTTCACCAGCGACAACGGCCCCGCCCTCAACAAAAAATCCGACGGCGGCAGCGCCGGCCCCCTGCGCGGCGGCAAAGGCGGCACCTTCGAAGGCGGCATGCGCGAACCCTTCATCGCCTGGTGGCCCGGCAAAGTCCCCGCCGGCCTCACCATCGACACCATCACCGGCAACATCGACCTCCTCCCCACCTTCGTCGCCCTCGCCGGCGGTCGCGTCCCCACCGACAACAAAATCGACGGCGCCGACATCTCCCCCATCCTCCTCGGCAAAACCACCGAGTCCCCCCGCAAAGCCCAATTCTATTTCGAAAACAAGCACGCCCTCCAAGCCGTCCGCCTCGGCCCCTGGAAACTCGCCATCGCCAAGCAAGAAGAACGCACCACCGACGACCCCTTCGTTGACGACCCCAATTTCGCCCCCCACCTCTACAACCTCGACACCGACATCGGCGAACGCCACGACCTCGCTGCCCAGCGCCCCGACATCGTCGCCCAACTCCAGGCCCTCATCGCCGAAATGGACAAAGACCTCGGCGCCAAACGCCACGGCCCCGGCATGCGCCCCAACGGCCGCGTCGCCAACCCCGTCGGCCTCTGGCTCCCCGCCGCCGCCGCCGCTGGCGCGTCGGCGGTTCACGGTTCGCAAGCGGCAGACGAAACCCCAAAAGCCCCCGCCCCCGAACTGGCGCGGCAGCGCCAAACCGTGAACCGTGAACCGGGAACCGTGAACCCCGGCGGCTCCGCCGCCGCCATCCTTACCCCCAAACCCCCGCCCGCCCCCCGCGTCAACGGCGCGCGCATCTTCGGCGTTCGCCCTGGCCACCCCTTCCTCTACACAATCCCCGCCACCGGCGACCGCCCCATGACCTTCGCCGCCGACAACCTCCCCGCCGGCCTCACCCTCGACCCCGCCACCGGCCAAATCACCGGCGCCATTGCCAAACCCGGCGACTACCCCGTGACCCTCCGCGCCAAAAACCACCTCGGCGAAGCCGCGCGCGATTTCAAAATCGTCTGCGGCGACACCCTCGGCCTCACCCCCCAGATGGGCTGGAATAGCTGGTATGTGTGGACACGCAGCGTGACCGACAAAATCATGCGCGAGGCCGCCGACGCCATGGTCAGCACCGGCCTCATCAACCACGGCTATCAATACATCTGCATCGACGACTGCTGGGCCATGTCCCCGAAAAGCAACGACCCCGCCCTCAACGGCCCGCCCCGCGACCCCGACGGAAACATAAACCCCAACTCGCATTTCCCCGACATGAAAGCCCTCACCGATTACATCCACGCCAAGGGCCTCAAAGCCGGCATCTACACCTCGCCCGGCCCGCTGACCTGCGCCGGCCACACCGGCTCCTACGGGCACGAGAGCGCCGACGCGCAACGCTTCGCCGAGTGGGGCTTCGACTTGTTGAAATACGACATGTGTTCCTACAAACCCGACGATCCCAACAGCCGCGCCGACCTGCAAAAACCCTATCAACTCATGGGCGATCTCCTCCGCGCCCAAAATCGCGACATCATCATGAACATCTGCCAATACGGCCGCGGCAACGTCTGGGAGTGGGGCAAGCAAGTGGGCGGCCACAGTTGGCGCACCGCGCGCGACTTGGGGCGCAATTATCAGACCCTCTCCACCGCGCTGTTTGCCGACAGCTTCGATGTTTTTGCGCGCAACGAATTGCACAAATACGGCGGCCCCGGCGGTTGGAACGACCCCGACTACCTGCTCCTCGGCTACCTGCGCGTTCGCAGGGGCGGCGACACCGCCCCGACCACGCTCACCCCCGACGAACAATACACGCACGTCTCCCTCTGGTGCCTCGTGGCCGCGCCGTTGTTCCTCAGCGGCGACATCACCCGCCTCGACGACTTCACGCTCAGCCTGCTCACCAACGACGAAATGATCGACGTGAACCAGGACCCCTTGGGAAAACCCGCCCGCCGCGTCGCGCAAAACGGCCCCTGCGAAGTCTGGATGCGCGACCTCTCCGACGGCAGCAAAGCGGTCGGCCTCTTCAACCGCGGCGAAACGGAAACGCAAGTCACCGCCCGCTGGCCGGACCTTGGCCTGACTGGAAAGCAAATCGTGCGCGACCTCTGGCGCCAGCAAGACCTAGGAACCTATCAAAACGAATTTGGCGCCCCTGTCCCCCGCCACGGCGTGGTGATGTTGCGCCTGCGCGCCCCATGAGCGTGCCCTCCAGCGATCACCCCTGTCCCCGTGTCCCGCGCGCTCCCCGTCCCACGTCCCCCATCCGTTCCCGTGGCGGCGGTTCCCATAACCCGACTTCGCCAACTGAGGTGTTTTGAAAATGCGGGCGCTCGGTCGCAAGGGCTTGCGTCAGCAAACCGCGCGAAAAAAGTTCGTTTCGCCCGCCAGTTGGCGAAGTCGGGTTATGCGCCGTTGGCGATGTATTGGGCGATGAGGTTTTCCAACAGCTCTTGCTTGCCGGAGCGCAGGGCCGGCTCGCCGAGTTTGGTGAGGACGAGTTTTTCGAGTTCGGCGAAACTGGTTTTGCCTGTCTCGATGGTCTTGCCGTAGCCGGTGTCGTAACTGGCGTAGCGGGCGGCGACGAAGGTTTCGAGTTTGCCGTCGGCGAGGATTTTGCGGGCGAGTTTGAAGGCGAGGGCGTAGGCGTCCATGCCGCCGATGTGCGCCAGGAAGAGGTCTTCGAGGTCGATAGAGGGGCGGCGGAGTTTGGCGTCGAAATTGAAACCGCCTTTGCCGAGGCCGCCGGCGCGGAGAATGGAGAGCATCGCGAGGGTGAGGGCTGCAACGTCGGTGTTGAAGCGGTCTACGTCCCAGCCGAGGAGCGGGTCGCCGGCGTTGGCGTCGATGGAGCCGAGCAGGCCGGCGGCGGCGGCGGTTTCGATTTCATGCTCGAAGGTGTGGCCGGCGAGGGTGGCGTGGTTGGTTTCGATGTTGAACTTGAAATAGCTGTCGAGGCCGTGGGTGCGCAGGAAGGCGATGCCGCTGGCGACGTCGAAATCGTATTGGTGCTTGGTGGGTTCCTTTGGTTTCGGTTCGATGAGGAACTGGCCTTTGAAGCCGATGTTTTTCGCGTGCGCGACGGCCATGTGCATGAAGGCGGCGAGGTGGTCTTGCTCGCGTTTGAGGTTGGTGTTGAGGAGCGTTTCGTAGCCTTCGCGTCCGCCCCAGAAGACGTAGTTGTCGCCTCCGAGGGCGTGGGTGGTTTCCATCGCTTTTTTAACTTGGGCGGCGGCGTAGGCGAAGACGTGGGCGTCGGGGTTGGTGGCGGCGCCGTTCATGTAGCGGGGGTTGCTGAAGAGGTTCGCGGTGCCCCAGAGCAGGCGGATGCCGGTGGCTTTTTGGAGTTGCGCGGCGTGGGCGACGAGGGCGTCGAGGTTTTTGTTGGTTTGCGCGAGGGTGGCGGCCTCGGGGGCGATGTCGCGGTCGTGGTAACACCAGAAGGGGGCGCGGATTTTTTGGAAAAACTCGAAGGCGGCGTCCATGCGGGTTTTGGCGGTGGAGAGGTCGTCGCGTCCGGTTTCCCAGGGGCGGGTGATGGTGCCGGGGCCGAACATGTCGGCGCCGGCGGCGCGGAAGGAGTGCCAGTAGGCGATGGAGAAGCGAAGGTGCTCCGACATGGCGCGTCCGTCGATGATTTCGCCGGGGTTGTAGTGTTTGAACGAGAGCGGATTGTCGCTGCGCGGGCCTTCGTAGGCGATGGCCGGAATTTTCGGGAAGTGGGATTTTGGCGCGTGTTTGGTTTTCATGGTGAAGGTGATTGAGAGAGTGAAATGTGGTTTTGCGGGTTTGTGGTTTTGCGCCTAACCCCCTGAAAATAGACCGGCCCGGTGAACGTCAGCGTCGTGCTGTTGTTGCCGACCGTCACCGCGCCGCCTTGGGCCGGCGAGAAATTGCGCTGAAATATCAGCGATCCGGTGAAGGTGGTCTGCGCCTGCCCGATATAGATGGCGCCGGCGGCATTGCCCCTGTTGTATTGCGCGACAAAGTCGCCATTGATGGTGAGCGGAAAATTCGCCCCGCCCCCGGTAAAGGACATCATGCCGCCGTTGTTGCCGCTGTTTGTCGCGTCAACATAGATGTCGGCCGCGGGGAGCGCGGGCGGGGCGGAGGCGAGGCAGGCGAGGGCGAGGAGGAGCGCGGCAAACGGTTTGAGCGCGTTGGGCAAGGGCAAGGGCAGGGTTGTCATGGAAGGGAGGGAGGAGAGGGAGGAGGATTTTTTTAATTCGAAATAAAAAGACTGTTGGAAGATTTTTATGTCAATAGGGCAATTTTCATCAGCGTTTCGCGTTTTGTTGGGTGCAACCAGAAGTCATGTCGGGTGGACCAAACCAAGCTCGACTTATGCCGATTTGTCCGGTTTGTGCATACTGTTTCAATTCCGCCTCCTCATTCTTTCATGGCCATCTACATAGGCATCGACTCCGGCACCCAAAGCACAAAGGCCATCGCGTTCGACCTCGACACGCGCGAAGCCATCGCCGACGCGCGCGCTCCGCACACCCTCATCGCCGGCCTCCCCGCCGGGCACATGGAACAACACCCCGCCGATTGGACGGATGCGCTCGACACCGTTATCGCCGCCGTCGCTGAAAAAATCGGCCCCGCCAACCGCGCGCGCGTGCGCGGCATCGGCGTCTCCGGCCAGCAACACGGCTTCGTCCCACTCGACGACGCCGGGCGCGTCATCCGCCCCGCGAAACTCTGGTGCGACACCAGCACCGCCGCCGAATGCGCGCTGCTCACCAAAAAACTCGGCGGCGCAAAATCCGTCATCCGCAAAACCGGCCTGCCATTCCTCCCCGGCTACACCGCGCCCAAAATCCTCTGGCTCAAACGCCGCGAACCCGGGAACTACAAGCGCCTCCGCCACGTCCTCCTCCCGCACGACTACCTCAATTTCCACCTCACCGGAAATTATTTCATGGAACACGGCGACGCCTCCGGCACCGCGCTCATGGACGTGCGCCGCCGCGCCTGGTCGCGCGACGTGCTCGACGCCATCGACAAAAACCTCGCCGACTTTCTGCCACCGCTTTCCGCGTCGCACGAGGCTGCCGGCACGCTGCGCCCCGAACTCGCGCAAAAATACGGTTTCCCCGACGCGAGCCGCGTCATCGTCAGCGCGGGCGGTGGCGACAACATGATGGGCGCCATCGGCACGGGCAACGTCTCCCCCGGCATCGTCACTGCCA
>JGI20166J26741_11552696_pt1 | contig 12148 bp, 11 predicted proteins | sample TergutCu122P5_FD_26741 | JGI IMG/M metagenome (IMG submission 26741) | reverse complement strand
ACTGTTCGTTGTTACCTGCCCTTTCGGCCCGTTGGTCAAGCGGTCAAGACGGCGGCCTCTCACGCCGCAATCAGGAGTTCGATTCTCCTACGGGTCACCAAATTTGACGTTTTCACCCCTTGACAAGGGCAAAAAAATATTGTAGTATTTGGCTTAGCCATTTACACAGTTGGTGCTTTTAACGCTGAGGATCCACCCGTTCCCATTCCGAACACGGAAGTTAAGCTCAGTTGTGCCGAAGATACTTGGCTGGAGACGGCCCGGAAAAATAGGTCAGTGCCAACACAAAGGGTCTTTTATGCACCGAAAAGGCCCCCATATTCCTCCTTAGCTCAGTTGGTAGAGCATGCGGCTGTTAACCGCAGGGTCGTTGGTTCGAGTCCAACAGGGGGAGCCAGAGCGCGGTATTGCCGTCACGAATATCGTGGCGGCAATATCATTTGATTGACACAAGGGCCCTTAGCTCAGTTGGTTAGAGCGTCCGGCTCATAACCGGCTGGTCCGAAAACTAAAAGAGGCCAAAAAGGCGTTAGCAACTCTTTGTGGGCCCTTAGCTCAGTTGGTCAGAGCGGTCGGCTCATAACCGATTGGCCCCGGGTTCGAATCCCTGAGGGCCCACCACAAAGCTCCAAGAAATGCTGTAATACCAATGGTTTGCGGCGTTTCTTTTTTATTGCCTACAAAAAGAAACAAAAAATGAAATGATGAGATTTTGAACGAAGTATCATTAGGTCTGCCGGAAGGTCAGCGGTTCGGTCGAGCCATTTTGCTAATGAATTTAATAATTCTGCTAATGGCTCTGTGTTAGCAGTCAGTGGCAAATTCCAAAAGCAAACCTGCTAACGGCCTTAAAGGCGTTTCGATAGAATCTGCTAATAGCCGTTTCCTTTAGCCTTGAGCCGGCTTCACCGCCAACAGATTTCTGAGGATTTCTAATGCCTCCGGATTTTTTAGACACTGTGCAATGACCTGTTCAAGCGAGCTTTCTGAGTTGCGGTCATCGTTGCCGCCATAAAATGACCGTTCAAACTTTTTTGCCATGGAGCGGCGGTTCTGATCCAAAATGTGTGCATATGTATCCATGACCATCTTGGCCTGCGAGTGCCCAGTTTCACCCTGCACGGACTTCACATCACCTTTGCTGATCAGTAGCTTCACCGTCGTGCTCAGGTGGCGCAAGCTGTGAAAAACAACTTTTGGTAACCCCTTTTCCTCGATAAAGTTAGCAAACATCTCAGAGATGTTGCCCCCCTCAATCGGCCGACCATTGTCCTGAGCGATGACCATGTCATAATCCTGATACTCATCTCCAAGGACGGATTTTAGTTCCTCTTGGTGCTGCTTTAATTTCCAGAGGATCGCTGCGGTAGTCGGTGGAATCCAAATGACCCGCTCACTGGACTTGGTTTTTAGGGTTTTCAAAACCAAAATGGTGTTCGATGTCTCCTTGAACGAAGGGAAAACATACTTTACCTGGTCTTGACGGCGCTGTAGGATTTCATATGTCTTCTTTTCAATACGCTGGAGTTGAGCATCAACCTGTAACACTGCGTCTTCAAAGTTGTCGCCAATATCACCCAGCGATACAAATTGCCAGCGCAGGCCGGTAATTTCGCCGAGCCGCATAGAACAGGCAATGGCCAGGTGCATACAAGTGAGGAGAATCAATTCTTTGCACTCAGAAAGCGCCACTTTTGCGGTGTCTGGATCCCAAATATCGCGCGGCTTATTCTCCCGGTCAGGGCAAGCATTGCGCGTGATGGGGTTTTTCCCGACATACTCCCAATCAACAGCTTTGTCAAAAGCGTTTGACAGCAGCAGGTTGATATCATATATGTTTCGGTCGGAAATCAACCCCTGATTGCCCCGCCCCCTAAGGGGTACTGCTGGCTGAGACTTCAGTTTCGTGAAAAATGAATCCATCTTCTTTGTAGTGACGTCTTTCAGTTTCCATTGGCCAATAAGAGGAACAATGTAATTGCGAATCAATCCGGTGTTGCTGGAGTAAGTGGAATGGCTCCATTTTGTGACGCCATAAATTTCCACATACTCATCCAGGAAATCTTCCATAATAATCGAGTTGGGCGGAACGAAGGTGCCTGTACTCTGCTTGTACTCTATTTCCAGCCTCCGGGTGTCCGCTTCCGCCTGCGTCTTGAAAGATTCCCACTTTTGCTTTCCATTCACAATGTATACGACTGAAAAGCGTTTGCCTCTGCGAATAACTGTTGCCATGATAACGTGCTCCTTTATCGTTTATTGACTGTCTAGCCATTCGTCAAACGACAACTTTGAAATCCGAACCGACCGTCCGACTTTTATAGTCTTGAAGAACCCCTGCTGGCACAATTCGTAGGCCTTGCTCTTGCTGATTTGCAGCAGGGTGGCGATCTCGATGACGGTATAGGTACGCTTGTTATTTGATGATCTGGCTGACGATGCCGTAATTTCGATAGCGTTGTCGGGGTGCATATATTTCCTCCTTTCACTGCCCGACAACCAAGTAGCACGCTGGAATAACTCTACAAGGTTAGTATACTAGCTTTGCGGTGTCGGGGCAAGATGGTTTTCAAAAAAAAGGATGAACCTAATAACAAATTTTTATTAGATAGTTCCCCCTCAACGCCTGTGGCGAACAGGCCATAGACGCGCTTACGCGCTCTCCCCGCATACTGATGCCGAGCCGCCCCTTTCTGTGAAGAGAGCCAGGCGGAAGTCCCATAATAGCCCCACAGGGTCTTGGCGCACGCGGGTGCCGCCCGCGTTTCTGTGCTCATGGCTCTGGTTGCCGGCCGGAGGGATAGCCGCTCGCCCATGGGGGTTGGATTGAGGGAGGGTATGAAGTTTACAAGGTTCTGTTGGATGCCTTCGTTAAGTAAAAGCGATTGAAAATCTGCAAATCTGACACTTTTGAAAAAAATTTATAAAAATTTTTTCAGGTCAAATTTTGGGAGCTGCGTGATGACGCGCAAGACTATGTACTGCCACAGATCGTCGTCAAATTTTTCGTCTACCACGCTATATTTCCTGATCAGCGGGCTATAGCGCGACAGGATCGCTTCGACGGCGTCCGGGTCCCCGCAAACAGCGTCCCGCAAAATGATGGAAAAACGTCTACTTTCCATGGTTTTTGTGCTCCTCAATGAGCTGATCCCGCAGCTTTTTTAGGGCCCGGCTCTTCTGCGAATACACAGTATCAACTGGGCATCCGAGTTTATCCGCAATCTCCGATGAGGACAAGCCGTCAACATATCTGAAAGTCAGAATCTGTTGGCGCAGCTGTTTAAGCTCATCAAACGCTTCGGAGAGTCTGCCATCAGTGAACTCGAACTCCATCGCCGGCAGGTTCTCCTCGTAACTAAGCTTCTCTTGCGGCGCCTCCTCCAGAGAGATTTCTTGCTTGCGGAATCGCTGACTGCGGAGATATTCGGTACTCGCGTGCGTGACAACCTGTTCGATCCAGTCAGAGAACCGCCAGAGTAGGATCAGGTCGTCGTCCTCAATGGTAAATCGGGGTGGTATGTGCATGTGTCATGGCTCCTTGCCATGCCATCCCGGAAGACACAAGAGGGCCGACAAGCGACATGCCACGATGGCATGTGTTTTTTGGGTGTTGCTGAAAGAAACCTGAAAAAACACATTGATTACATGGGAATCACCCCCTTCCCATGCAGACGCGAAAGGGCCGCGCCATGTGTAACCATGGTGCGGCCCCTTTTTGTGGGAATGTATATATGAATATGCAGCTACTAATTCCTCAGTAACTGCATACGATGTTTCATTAAATTCCTGAAATTGTCGTCGTCGGAAGAAATTGTAGGCGGCAATTCACATTATGTCGGCCATTTTATTTTTGTGGCCGGACATGACGGTTCTCCTTTCCCGGTCTATTTTACAGAAAACTCTTTTATGACGGGGAGCAAAGCTTTCATCATTTCAAAAGACATATCCTCATTTTTAGGATCAAATCCCTCAGTGAGAGTTTGAAATTCCTGGCAATAGGCATTCGACCGATTCTCCAAGTCAGCGTAAACAAGCTGGTCAAGGCCTACTCGGTTACGCGCCGTTGTAAGATCCCGAAGGCGATTCGGACGACATCCCGCTCCGTATCCGGGCGCGGCGGCGCTGGAGGTGAGGCAGCGGGTCCCGTGGATTCGGGTTTCCTCTTCCCCGATAAAGACAACAGCTTGAGCGCGGTGATGAGGATGCCCGGAACCACCAGAAACACCAGCGGCCACACCCGTGTGATCAGACAAAACAGCAGCAGGACGGCCAGGATCATCAGAACCTCGAACGCGATTCGGTCTTTGAAGCCCTTACCCATTTTTTCGCCCCTTTCTGAAAAAAGATTTCGGCGCGTAGACATAGATCTGTCTGTTGAAATTGACTTGCCGCAGGATCCGCTCAATCGCTTTTTCATCCAGAACGCCGTTTGACGCCTGACCGAGTACAGTGCGGAGATGGCGGCGTTTTTCCGCTTTGGATATTCTCCGAAAAACCTGATTTTTCAATGTGTCTCTTCCTTTCTCCGGGCGCAAAAAAAGCGCACACAAACCACCGGAACAGTTCGTGTGCGCCTTAATCGCCCGAATTCATTTGTCAGCCCCGATCACCCTTCCGGGAAGTAGGGGTTCCTTATATAAGTCCTGATACGATTGAGGAAATACTGGAAAAGTACCAAATAACGCTTGAGCAGCAGCCATCTATCACGAAAGACCAAGAAGCACGGATTGTTGCCCTTGTTTATAACACATTATCCGACTCTCATGACACATGTACGATGCAGCTTCTAGCTGAAGCAGTGATTGAGCGTGGAATTCTTCCCTTTATAAGTCCTGAAATGATTGGGAAAATACTGGCAACACACCAAATAACGCTTGAAAAGTGTTCGTGGATAAGCCGTAATACATAGAGAAGGAGGGAAAGCCGAGCCCATGCGCAGAGAGAATTCCAAATTTAACGCGGCTTTTGCCTCTTTTGAGGGTAGCAAGCTGTTTAATAACGACTACTACGGCTCGGCGGAGTTGGACAAATTCGCCTGCTATGTGGCCGCGGATGGCCTGGAACCCGGTGAGATTGAGTCCGCCAGCGCGCGGGTCGCCGTGCAGGCGGCCATCGCCGCCTTTCACGAGCACCCGTCTATGAGTAAAAATGCTTTAAATCGCTATGTGCGGGCCGCACATGCGGCTCTGCGGCGCAATTCCCGGCGTGTGAGCATGCAGGCGTCGATCACGGTCGTGGTGACGAACTACCAAGCGGTACGCTACGCTTGGGCGGGCAACACGCGCTTTTACCTGTACCGGGCGGGGCGGCTGTTGCACGAGAGCCTGGATCATTCCCTGTCTCAGGAGATGACGAGCCGGGGCCAACTGCCCGTTGATCGGATCGCCCGGCATCAGGAGCGCAACAATCTCTACCTTTTTGCCGGCCAGCCGGGGAGAGTGACGCCGGAGGTCTCCAAAAAGATCAAACTCAAAGACGGCGACATCTTTGCCCTGCTCACCCGCGGGGTCTGGGAGTGCTGCGACGCCGGGGACATCCGGGCGGCGCTGGACAGCGCGGAAAATGATCCAAGGCTGGCGGTGGAGGGGCTGGAGCGCCTGATGCTTGACCCTGCGCCCAATGAGATGGACAACTATACCGCCGCCGTGGTCTTCGTAGACAAGATTTTCATCGACCCCAACAAGGGGAAAAAGCTTAAGAAAATTCTGATGATTGCCATTCCAGTGGCAATTGTGCTCATCGCGCTGCTCATCGTTCTGCTCATCATACATAATAACAGAGTCAGTCAGCGCCGGGAGATGAACGCGAATTATTTGAGCGCGGTGGAGTATGTCGGGGACAACAATTACCCGAAAGCCAGTGACGATCTGGCTTCCGCCATCGCCCTAGCGAATAAACTGGGGGACAAGGCGTCCCAGACAAAGATCGGCAACTGGCAGATGCTTGTGGACGCCGTCACCAACGCGGACAAGCTGTTCACCTCCGGCGATTATGCCGGGGCACAGATGGCCTACCAGACGGCGCTGGACCGATCTCGCTTTACGGACAACGCGGGACAGAGTTACATTCAAAACAGAATGACGCTGGTTGGGAACTATCTCAACGTGCGGGATCTGATCGCCCAGGGCGACACCTTGCAGGCGGGCGGGGATTACACCGGGGCGGAGAACAAATATTTACTGGCCCAGCAGTTGGCTACTGGCATCAACGACGTTGACGGGCGCACCCAGGCGGCTGCCGCGCTGCAGAGCCTGTACGCCGCGCAGGATCGCGCGAATACCCAGCAGCAGGCCGCGGACGCGAAACAACAGGCCGCGGACGCGCAGAAAACGGCGGATATGCAGGCCGCCGCCGATATGGAGGCCGCTGGCGATACCGCGTTTCAAAAAGGCGATCTGACCGGCGCGAAGCTGTATTACCAGATCGCGCTGGATCGGTTCAAGGCCCTGTCCGACAGCAAATCTGTAGACCGGATCAACGGGAAATTGCAAACGCTCGCCGACGCCCAGGCGCAGCACGACGCGCAGTCACAGACCGCCGCCAAGTATGTCTCTGACGGGGACAAGCTCTACGACGCGGGTAACTACGTGGACGCCAAGGTGAAGTATATTCTGGCACGGAATATCTATTCCCAGCTCCAGGACAGCGTATCGCTGGCGAACGTGATGGCCAAGATCGACCTGTGCGACAGCAAAATAAATGCGGTTACCCCGAGTCCGAGTCCCAGCCCGAGTCCGAGCGATTCACCATCCCCATCGCCGTCACCGGATCAGACTGTTACTGCTGATGTGCCGTCGCCAACGCCAACCGAGGGGGATCCGGGCCAATGAAATACACCTTTGAGCCGCAAAACAAGAGGACACGCAACGCCAGCTATCGCATCGAGGCCCTGCGCAGGATGACGCTGCTGCAGCTCCGGGACATCTGTGAGGTCGAGGGCCTCGTCAACGCCGCTAATGATCAGCTAGACCGGGAGGAGCTCATCCAGATCATTATGACCTTCCGCGGCACACGGGAACGGCTGTTGCTGAGCGGCTATGACCCAGCGAAGATGGAGCGGTTGCAGGCGGCCTTGAAGCGCGTGCGTCTGATCGAGTTGCCCTACAACCGGCTGCGGCTGCCCTCCAAGCTGTCCGTGTTCCAAGAGCTGGACACCGGCTTTTTTGACGACTACCGGGTGAGCTATCAGGCGGAGCTGGACGGCGTGAACGCGTTTGTGCTGGACAAAAACGGTGGGATCTGCGCGGTGCTCCGTCTGCTGAGCTTTCCTGGCCAAGAGGACGACCTGTTTTTGACCCGCCTAGCTGAGTTTCCCTGCGGCTCAGCCAGCGCCCAGGATTACCGGCTCCTGCTCTGCCCGCAGAAGTTTTCGGATCTGCTGACCGGGGCGTATCACGGAACCGCCGAGCTGCCCTCCGAGGCGCAGGCGTATGTCATCCCCCTGCTGGCCTACCAGGTTTGCGTGTTGGAAGACGCGGCCATGCCGCTGGCCATCGACTTTGGCACCTCCAACACGGCGGCGGGCATCTATCTCAGCCGCCTGTTCTACGAGAAAATTGAGCGATACATCAAGCCCGGCCTGCTCAAGACCGACAACATCAACTACCTCCAATTTCTCTCGCCTGAGGGCGCGGTCGCGCCGATCCTGCCCACCGTGATCGGCGTGGAGCGGATTGAGGGCGAGCACGTGACCTGGCGTTTCGGCTTTGACGCGGACGGCATGACGGCCCAAGGCTATCTCGGCCAGGGCGTCTGTGTGTTCTATGACATCAAACGCTGGGCGGCGTCCTATGAGGAGTTTGAGACGATCACGGACAGCGACGGCCACCAGCTGACCATATCCCGGAAAAAGATCATCAAGGCCTATTTAGATCGTATCATCGCTTGCGCCGAGCAGCAGTTTAAGTGCAGATTCCGCAAGTTATTCCTCTCCTATCCCGTCAAGCAGCGGGAGCGGTTTATCTCGCTTTATCGTGAACTGTACACCGAGTATGACCTGATGGAGAGCGAGATGTTCGACGAGGGCATCGCTGTGCTCTACAGCATCATCGGGATGCAGATCGACAAAAAGGCCTATCGGGAAAACGCCGAGAGCCATGCCTTGATCATGGACTGCGGCGGCGGCACGACCGACCAGTCCTCGGCGTCCTTTCGTATCCGCACGGGCCGCGCGGCCTTTGAGATCGACATTAAAACCGCCTATGAGAATGGGGATACCAATTTCGGCGGCAACAACCTGACTTTCCGCATCATGCAGTTGCTTAAAATAGACGCCGCCAGGCAGATTACCGGCTTTGGCAAGAGTCTCACCGAGCTGTGCGCCGCGTTCGACTTCGATCAGTACCGAGCCGTCGATGATGTGGGCCGCGACGCGATCTATCGGGAGATCGAAGAAGCGTACAAACAGGCGGAGGCCGTGATCCCGACGCGGTATCGGGAATACGAGTACAGCGGGCGGGACGAGTATTACAAGGTATATAACAACTTCCACTACCTGTTCATGCTGGCGGAACGCGTGAAAAAAGCGTTCTTTGCCAACGCGCAGATTCTGCGGATCGTCGTCTCATCAGAGAAGACGGCGCCGCAGCCGGACACGGTGTATATCGAGGCCCAGCGCTGGAAACTATCCGCAAAAACACAAGGTGAGCTGAAAGTGCGCAAGCACATGCCGGTCGTCGGTATCAATGCCCAGCAGGTGCAGTCCGTCTTTCAGGCGGATATCTATGATATTGTCCGCCGGTTCATCGGGCGGCTCTACGAGAAGAATCAGCTGGGAGCGTACAGGATCATCAAGCTGACCGGACAGAGCTGCAAGATCGGGCTGTTCCGGGACGCGGTAAAGGAGTACGTGCCGGGCACGCTGATTCGGCAGGAGCAGGGGCCTCAGGCCGACAATTACCGGCTCAAGCTGACCTGTCTGGATGGGGCGATCCGCTATCTGCGGGATAAAACCTTGGGTCTGGCCAAAGTGAATATCCACTACGGCCGCCCCGCGATCCCCTATGTGCTGTCGGCGTACACGCACCGGGGGGAGTTTGTCAAGCTGATCCACTCCCTCGACCGGGAGCGCTTGTCCGGCAATGTGTCCCGGAACATTGCCGCCAGTGAGGTGGAGTTTACGCTCAGCGACGCCCATGACAAGGAGAAGTATAAGTTCCTCATCTCCTGCGACCCGGCAAACTTTAGGCGGGTGACCTACGAGGAGATCGAGAGGCTCTATGGTGAGCACGTTCCACAGGCCAATGTGGACGTGATCGAAAACGGCGAGGTGTGCTATTTTGTGTGGGTTGACGAGGGGCAGTGGGGCTTCTCGCTGCTGCCCATCGCGCGGAGGAATGAGGAGTTACAGCTAGGGCCGCAGCAATTGCATTCGTTTGAAAATGAGAGCTGGATGGTCAACTATTTTGACGGTTTACATTGAGGTAAGTCTTTATGTTTGAGTGCAAGATCCCGCTGTTCAACCCCGCGCCCCTGCGGAAAGAGATTCTGGAATCCATGCGCGATCTCGCCGTCAGTGAACAAGCGGCGCGGTACAGCGGATATAGCGATGGCATACTGGCCGGTTGTGAGCTGTTTGAGCAGAACATGAATATCGGCGTATCCAGTGGGCTGGTGAGATTCGCCGGGCGTGTCTACGTGTTGGACAAGCCGGACAGCGTACCGTATCGGGCTACCGACGCGTGGACGGTGCTGAAAATCCAATTCGGCGGCGAGAAAATAAGCCGGGATTTCAGCATCTATGAGGGCCGCCTCGTGCTGGACGAAAACACGAATGTCCTGCCAAACGAGATCGAGTTGGGCCGGTTTAAGTTGAAACGAGGCTCGCGGCTGCGCACGAAGTATGTGGATTTTCAGGACATGGAGACCGAGTTCGATACGGTCAATCCGTTCAATGTGCCCTTCGCCGGCATCGGCGAACACACCCTCATGCCGGTGATCGTGAGCTATTTCGCGCGGGAGGCGTACCCCTATGCGCACGAAGCGCCGGACATCGCGTTTTGTACGAGCTGTCTGGCGAACAGCGGGGCCATGAGCCGGGAGAGCATTCGGCTGTACCTCTGGCGGCGGTACAGCTTGGACGGAGAGATGTTCGACAACCACGCGCTGCACGCCCGCCTGGCCGACGCGCTGGCCGAGATCAAGGGCGAGGCGCGTCAGGGGGGGCAGGGGCTGTCGGACGGGATTTGGATGCCGTAAATGAGGGAGTGAGTGTCATGCCGTTGGGGGAGTGCGCGAACCACCACAAATATAATAAAGATAAGTATGGCGACACCTGCCCCATTTGTGGCTTGGTGACAAAGAAGGCCAAAGAGGACGGCAAGACGCCGGAAGAGATTGAGGCCATGCTGAAAATCCCCGAGGGTCAGTATGTCTGTGCTTGGCTTGTATGTATTGAGGGGATCAATAAAGGGCGGTCGTATTTGATCCATCCAGGAAAGAATTTTTTGGGTTCCGGGGACGACATGGATATACAAATTTTAGGTGACGATAAGGTGGATCGGTACAGGCACGCGGTTTTGGCGTATGATGAAAAGTCACTTAGAACCGTATTGCTGCCCGGCGAGTCGAAAGGGCTGGCATATCTGGAGGGGGCCGCGGTTTACGCACCGAAACATTTGGACGCTTATATGAGAATTGAGGTCGGGAACTCCAAATTCCTGTTTCTTCCGTTTTGCGGGAAGGAATTTGACTGGAATAAAGGGGATTAAAGATGCGGGACTTTATCACGAAGACACTGGATGGAATACGTGATCTTGACGAAAAAACGATTCTGAAAGATGCGCTCAACGATGTCTTTTGGGAGTTGTACACTGAAACTGAGCGAAAATATGCGCTGCTGGAAGAGCGAGTGCGCGCGGAATTACCGCTCGTTTATGAACCCTATACCATATGTAGTACAGTCTTACGGCGCACCCAGGTAGATAATGGACATCCCTACCTAAGCCCAATGATTCCGAGCGAATCCGAATCGCTAAATGTCAATGTTGGAAAATTGGCGGACGCATTGGCTGAAAATGAGCAACCGGTCATCGGCACGGTGTTTTATGAGGCCGATTACCTAAAATGCCGGCGGGTTGATCTGGATCATCAGATTTTTGACGGTGTATTTCGTATCGGCGGTGAGCAATATCCGTTCAAATGCCGCCTGAAACCCGCCAAACGCTATATGGATCTGGTAGCGAATCTTTACGGTATGTTTCTTCAAAATAATGTGCCATGGACGACGGTCAACTGCGCTTATTTGAACAAGTTTTTTGATATTTCACTCATTGATTTGCCTACAATTCCACCGTATAAAGAAATCAGCGGAGAGCAGATTCATATTACTTTTTTGCCATACGGCGACGCCATTAAGCGAGATTTTATCCCGGTCTGGAACATTGACAGGCACCGGGTAAAGGGAGATGATTTCCCTATGCCCGCGCTCGACAAGGTCAACTATGAATACCGCTTTCACACGAACAAGTTGAGCGTGGAAAATGGATTCCTAGTGGATTACGACAGTGCGTACATTCAAAGCAGCCGACGTGAAGAGGGCATCGTAGTAGCGGTTTCCCCCGTTCAACGAGGGCTTACATGGGATATGCTTCGGATTCGCCGGCGTCAAGACAGACCGGTGGACACATATCCCTACGTTGTTCTCTCCAATAAACAAGACGATTGTTTTTCCACGCGTTTGACCGCGGCGTCCGGCGTGCAGGTGAAAACCAAGGCCGAACTGCGCAAACTGCTAAGCTCTTTTGAGTCCGCGAAATCCGTTGAGCCGGAGTCGATGAATCTTGTAAACGACAAGATTTCCGGCGAGACCTATAGCATGAACCCCTTCATCATGGATGAACTACGCGACCCGGAGTTTCAAAGAACGCTGGCGCTGGGATTTCGGGCAAAGAATCGAAATGATTTTCTGAGCCGCGATCTTGTAAGCTTTCTGGTATCCCAGGCGCAACTGGTTTATTCGGAATATAACTGCGTGGGGACGCTGCTATGAATTACATGTGGGAGGCGCTGTTGGAGGGCACCGAGCAGGGCCTGGAAAAAGAGGATATCCATTTTAACCTCCATCTCGCCGCAGGGCGGCGGAACAAATAGGGATGAAAACGGGGCGGGAAGCCCCGCGTTGTGGTAAAATGTGCTTGAAGGGGAA
>JGI20166J26741_11552585_pt1 | contig 12149 bp, 5 predicted proteins | sample TergutCu122P5_FD_26741 | JGI IMG/M metagenome (IMG submission 26741) | reverse complement strand
TTTTTTTTTTTTTTTTTTTTTTTTACATACCGATGTATGAGTTCAATAAAGCAACATCCTCAGGTATCTAATTTCGAGAAAATGAAGTCTGAAAAAAAGTTAGTGCTGAAGTCGCAGTATTCTTTGGAGTGGACTGGAGACAGGATGAAACAGTAGGCTACTGTGAAGACAGCACAGTGATCCACAGCACTTTGTGTGTATACACAAATTTTGAATTTGGAAGTTTCTTATAAGCATGTTCAGCACGAACCTCAACATTTCAAACTTGATCTTATTCAAATGATTGGTTGGAGTTGTTGCTGTATTAAATTGAGACATCGATATATTTTCAGCGGCTTTCAGTAACTGCATGAAGGAAAAGTACAATGAGAAAAATAAATTTTAAATTTCAGCATTGACATAAATGTTTCCACTGATATTTTCAAGGCTCTGATTTCCACGGAAAATATATTAGAGAGTGTTGCATGTTACGTTTATAAGCTTGTTATCTGACACGAAGGGGTTTACAATCTCCATTGTACAGAACGCCTTTATTCGAAACAAAAACTTGCCTTGCTTATGAAAGATTTATTTTATATTGCTGTTACGTTATTACATGACATACGGAATCAACTGGCTACGTTTATTCCAACAGGCGCTAGGAGCGACAACTTGACACGGTATCCAGGATTCACTCGATAGAGTTCACAAGAAAAAGTGCCTTTCGAAAAAATTGGCCATTTAACTTAGTTGTCATTCAAAGGGCAGAAAATCGTACTTTGTAAAGTTACAAGTGCAAGTTTACGTTTCGCAAGTGTGGCGTGATACACGTATTTCGTAGGCTTAAAGCAAATGCAGCATATCTGGTATATGTAAGTTACGCCTACATGTTTTAGCTGTGTGCCCAAGATGGCATGACGTTCATAGTATGAAGGAAGAGACAAGGGTATTGATTGGAAAGTCAATTATGAGCAGCAGAGGAGTTGTACATATAAAGTAACATTGAGGCGCATTTTTATCACAATTTTTGCCTTGGAAAGTCAGTACGTGTAGCATATTATGAGGTGTATTTGCAGCCTTAGCTATCCAGCATGCAAAGTGCATGAGCCGTATTATATTGCCATCGGTGCCCTATAATTTTCCACTTTATCTCACAAAGACACGATTTTCGGGAAATAAGTTATTTAAAATAAAATTCGTGTTGTGATTTTCTCTACAACTTTTATGTGTAACATTAAAATTTTCAGAAGAATTAAGTGAGAATGTATTATAAATGTACATAGGTCTTCGTGGAAAGTATCCTTTATTCGTGTCAGATTTTAATGAAATTTGAATTTTCTCGATAGATTTTAGAAAAATGCTCGGAAACACAAATTTCATGAAAATCTGTCCAGTGGGACAGACGCACTCAGAATATGTAATATCTACTGCTTTTCGACTGCAACAATGGTTACACGAACGCGCCTCAGTGTTACGCTTATATGTATGTTACCTGCCTTGTTACTATTCCAACTTTGGTTAGTTTATTGCCAGACACGTTCAGAACCAAAGTCGACATTTGAAGATACGGAGAAGTCATCAGTGAGTATGGTGCCAAGAGGGCACCGAAGCTTTGTTTCGTATACGACTGTATGTGTGTAAAGTATTTTGGAAAGCTATTAAGAAATTAAATCAGGGGTGCACAAATTTTCTAAGAATCTGGGACCCACCTCAAAATTCTAGGTACCAGAAGGGTGACAAGAAACCAGTTCCACACTGAGTACCCGCAAATATTAGACGTTACCGTAAAAAATTTGGTCGCCAGGGCCACGTGCAGCTTGGTATGAAATATATAATTACGCGAATAAAATGAATTTCTTCTTATTTCGTTAAGGCAAGGGCAGATTTGGGGAATTTGGGAACAAAGTGCTGAAAGAAATTATTTTAATTTAAAGGGCAGGAAGTGAGAGAAAATTGGAGAAGCGTATGTAATACTGTATCGTAACGCAACGTGTCCTGTTCTTTAATAACTTTGTGGTTAATTAAATACAGACCGATGAACTGGGGGAACGTGTAGGGGGTAATGGGAAACGAGAAATACGCACATATCTTAACAGAAAAATATGAACGAAGGAGACCATTCGGGAAAGAGGATTGTTCACCCGTATCAGAATGACAGTAAATCCGTGCGGACTGGATTCATCTCGTTAAGCGTAGATTCCAGCTGTTTACTTCTGTGGCCATGGTAATGAAATTTTAGGTCCCATAAGAGACCGAGAACACATAATGGGATCCTACAATTCATTTACAATGCAACCACCGTCAAGGAACTCCTGTTACATTTACTACCACAAATTCTGACTGTTTTATTTAGCCTCTGGTGTACTTATGGAACACAGAATGAAAGATCTCTGTCCAATACGTTTGCTCCCAATACTGTGGCTGTCATTCTTGCTTCTAATCGACAATTATTCCAACTCTGACCTCGTTGGAAGACTTTATGAAATTCTTAGATGTTTCCAATAATTAGTATATTCCTGTTATAGGCCTACACTGCTTTCTACCAACCTAAATAACTAACTCCATGAGGCTGAGTTTTAGCTAGAAAAGCTTAACCATTTCTCAGCTAAGCAAGTAATTTCCCGCCCTAAATAGAAAAATTTCTACATAAGCCAGTATCTTGAAGAAATCCGGAGACGGATGAAGCCAAACTGTACCTCTCACCTTGTTTCTGTAAAATTCTGTTAATATTGTCTTTCCAGTTGTGCTTAGATCTCCCAGGCTGCCATTTTTTCTTCAGGTGCTCCGACCAAAATTTAGTAGCCTTTTTCATGCGTCGCATGCGTGCTCCATCTCGTTGCCCTCTAAATCCTGCTTGTTCGACCACCGAAATAATACTTTGTGCAGGATGCAACTAACGAAGTTACACATCATGCTATTTTCTCCATCCTACTGTCATTTTCTCGCTTTTGTTCATTAGGTTTCCCTCAGCACCCTGTCCTGAGAGCGGCTCAGTCTCTGTCACATTTGAGCTTTCCTACTGACGACTTCCGTCCTCTGGGATATGAAGTCATATACATTGACATGTAGGTAACAAAGTTCCTGAGAAACTTTCCTCTATGTTTAGGGTAGCCCACGAAGACTACCCTGAAGATGGGGCGGCAAGCTTCTCCGAAACATTGGTGCTTATATACCAAAGTAAATGATGCCAAGTTCCAGAATGCTGAATTCTTTATGACATAGTTTCCTTTTTTTGGATTATGTCCATCGTCTAAAATTTAAAAAATAATCACTACATTTCGGAAGCCGGTTGTTTCCTAAACGCCTTTTTTAAATTTTAAACGATGGACAAAGTCCAACCAAAGGAGGTTGTGTCAGTAAGGCATGCACCAAAGTCAAAGCCCTATAGCTTTGAATGAAATCTTTATCACTCTGAATGTTTCTTCTTACCCAAATATAAGACACAAATTTTCAATTCAGAAGTAATATTCACATTTTAATTGTAAAAATTAAAACGATGTTCTTATAATTATGATATCTGTGCAAAAAGTAAATGATTTATTCCAGGGGGCAGCATTTTGTGTGAGCTAACCCTGAATATGGCAGTTCGTCCTGTTCTTGGTCCTCGCTTGAAACGTTCGGATTACATGCACCACCGCCTTCAGCTGCTAAACGCCCGATATGTGCATGAAAAAGTGGTTGCTGCCCCTAAATTGGCAGTTGTTGTTGGCAGTGCAAAGAAAACAAATTATGGCAGAGTATTTGACTTCTTCGCCTTATTCTTAGGAGAGTCCTCAATACACGGTCTGAATCACCTTGTGGCAAAAAGGAGGGCCTTCACAGAGCAGTAAGTGTGTTTAGCGTATTTTGTTTATGGAACGCTAGGTCTAGCGCGACAAATAGGTTGATACGTTTGTGAGAATTTTCTGAATTATGTTGTTCTTCACACGATTTAATATGAAAAATAAGGTACGTCACATACGGAACAAAAGAACAGAATTATTGTTTACAATTAAAATATATGTGAGTTGTAGACATAACAAATGAAGCACTAATATGTAAGTGAAATATAGCAGGATTACTGCCACAAAGTACTCGTCATTTTGCATGAAAAACCTTCAGTGCGAGTCTCACAAATTTTACGGTCTCCTGCCTTAGGCACATGGTTGCAGTTACTACGTAAGAAGACGAATGCTGGCACCTCCATTGTTACGACTGCAGAAACAAACTGTTATACATGCACACGACTTCGCGCACTTCACCGACTTATGACAACAACCTAAGCTAGCTAGGTTTACCTGCGCCTGCAGCTGGAGACTGAGGAATTAATTTTGCTACAATTAATTAATTAATCAATCAATCAATTAATTAATTACAGTATGGATTTACCTTTAAATTTAAAGTCAAAATAACTTTCAGAAAAAAGTTTTAGTGTAGAATAAATAAATTTACTGTACAGATGCTTTAGAACTTGGCAAACAAAGGCATTTATGTTCTTTGAGTGTCAGTGTTTTTCAGCGCCAGATAATACAGGGATAGTAGGTCCCTACACAACAAGAAATACGTCTTCAATTTTATTAAATTCTGTTCATTACATATTCTACGTCATCACAAAGCATTCTATCTGAAAACTGCTTACATATTCGGGATGTGTGCTAATAATCAGAAGCAAGAGTTTTTTTTTTAGTTTTATTAAAGATAGCACAACAGTTCGTCATCAGCCTTTGTTTTACTATTCGGGGATTGAAAGTATCCCGCGCTATCCCGAGTATACAGTTTTTATCTTTATTATCCGCTGTTTGCCTTGTGAAGACAAGGTGGGATGTCGTGCATTGCTGCGTGCAGGGCTGTAGTGACGTTCCAGTCCCCTGAAGTTTTTCGGTTTTGCTAATCGCTCTCTTTTTCAGGAAAGTATCGCTAATCTTCGCGGTTCGCAAGGGTTAATCTTATTTGAATAGCCTGCATAAAACATTTTAAATGTTCTACATAAAGACTCTGTCATTTGCTGAAATTATATAACGTCGGTGATTGATGAATTAAGTATTAATATGCAGCTTTGGTGGATAAAGAGTGAGAAGGGATAACTGAAATTCTCGGGGAAGGAATTTTTTTCAAATGTCACTGTATTCACCAAAAGTCTCACATAGACTGGTCTGAGATTGAACCTAAGCCTCCACGGTGAAAGGCCTGACCAATAGCAAGGCCTTCTTCAGTGGAGTGTATCCAGTTGTTTCAGAATATTCAGTCGTTTGAGAATTTCTTGATTTGGAACCGGGAGCTTTGCAGTTGGTGGCACTTCATTTAGTGGTTTACATGAGAACTCACTGACTGAATATTTATTATTCACTCATTCACATTATAGCCCCTTAAGCTCACTCTCAAATCATTATTTCATTGAATATATCAACTAGGAACTTGAAAAATTGGCACCTGGATGTAATTCAAATCAATCCACTTCAGTTCAGTTCAATGGGTATTTATTAACGTGCAAGCTAAACAGAGCAACTGCCTGACATTATGCAAGCACAAAGACACAAATACAACACAAAACAATACAAATACACAAAAGCAGAAGACTAAACAGACAAAACAAACAAATAACAAAGTAATAATAATAATAATAATAATAATAATAATAATGAGTAATAAAATGTCATTTACATTTTTACTTATTTATTGCCGGCCAATTATAAAACCAACACGAACAAAAAACGCACAAAAATTATAACAAAAATATTAATAATGAAACTGTGGTATTTACTATCTGAAGGGACAACACTGTAATAACAACTGATGACACTACCCTAAAATTCTGCCATCATCTTGGCCTCAATTGTTATGATTAGTTTTGGTTATGCATTTTTCTTGGAATCGATGGCATAACAAACCGACAAACACTGACTTCTTTAGACTAATTATAGGCAGATTACATAAATGTGTACCTCGAAGGAATGAATAAAAGGCAGGACCTCCTGCAAATTTAAATACAGGAAACCATATCGATTTAAACACTGCAGTCTTTTTCTTCCAAATTTGTTGATTTTAGTTTCATTTGGGCGTTGGCTGTTATCTCGGCTGTCTTTGGATGGGCGTGGGTGAGCCTCGACATCTTGAAACGCTACAACGAGAGTCCTACTACAATTTCCATGGAGAGGAACTTCATGGACTGGCCCACAACTTTACCGGCGGGAACAATATGCTTCAGAGAGAAAGTCGACGAAGATAAGCTGCAGACTTACGTAGACAAGTAGGACTATATTAAAGTGTTCTTGCAAAAAAGTCAGTTCTTACAGACCGTCGAGTTTTTCACTAGTTTCCCTTTTTTCAGATGATAACTGGCAAATCCAATGATAAAAACAAATGTCTTTTCGAAGTTACGTGAGACGTTTTAAATTTACTCTTTTGGCTTCATAAACAGATGAACTGAATACTGCCTAACTGTAATCAGAATATAAGCTGTAGGCTTATGCGTAGGAGCGCAGATCTATTTTTTGTTTCAAACATTTTCTACCTTTGTGGGCCACAGATGTTACTGAGTAGCTTACAATTTCTGTCGAAGTTTCGTTTCAAAAACTACTAACGATCATGATTGTTTCCTCAAATGCCAAAAGGGAATACAGCACTTCAAAGAATTTCATGAAATGGTGAGGATATCTGAAAATCTAAAGGCATTATTATGTCTAAAATTCCTGAGCAAATTAAGAAACTTCCTTGTGTCGCCACTTCTTGGTACATTTTTCTGCGTATTAAGGCAATATCACCTGCCTTTACGGAAGTATACGTTTGTAACTGTGCTCATAATAGCTTTCCAGTGGTCGTTATATTAAGTCAGATTATTCCAATCCACATCCTACCTCATTTCTTTAGAAAATATTTTAATACCATTCTGGCATTTATGCCTATATTTTACGCCTCTCCCCATGACAATAAATGTCGCTTCTATCATCTTTCGCTTGGTAACTTAATAACAGTTTTGCGGAATACAAGCTACGGAATTGCACCATTTTCTGTACTCTTCTAACTTTCTTTCTGCAAATATTCCTGTCGGCATTTTATTCACAAACATCCTCCACCAGTATTAATTACTGTCTCCTGGAATGTGACGCCGTGTATTCCGTTAGACAAGTGTTAACGTACGGAAGGAACTTCTGTCGTAAACATCTGTTTCGAAGAAGGCAGTAGCTCATTTCCCTTACACTTCGATATTGATTTACCAGACTACACGGCACACATTACAGTAGAACTTAATTTTAATACTCACAGCCGTGAGAACGTCAAGCCTCATTGTTAATCTGTGTTTTCCCCTCGGAAAGATAGGAATAGTTGACATTAGCAAAATATCCACAAAAATTTTATCTCGCTGTATTGTACTTTTTAGGTTTCCATTTTGGTAATAATAAATGTGATAAAAACTATGTGTCATAAACTGTAGAAACAGTGGGTGTGCAGTGGCCTGTCCAAGATACGCACGTCGATACTACAAATCTACTTCACAAAGAAAGAACTGTCTAACAGTAATATTATTTCTTTCAGTGTGCAAGAATATGAGGATCAAGAAAAGCTGAAGCAATTCCTGCGAAATCTGGCGAATGCAACATATGAGAACTTTAGAGAAATGACAGACATTCCAAACAACCCCATTAAGAGTGACGAGTATTTGAACGCTATTGTTCAAGTCAGTATTGTCACATATGGATAATTATTAAATCACGAATTGTATAAAACTGACAGTCTGAAACTAAAGTAGGTGTTTTTTTCATATTGTTGCAGATAAAAAAGAATATGACTTATCATTGTTACTCCTCTGCCACTACACCCGATCCTGGTATTGTGACCAGCATCACTGAGAGGGGAATCTGTTCCACATATAACACGAACGTTGCAATTTACAACAATCCAGAGTACGTTTTGTGTCACTGGAATTTGTAAGCAAATCTGTATACTCTCACTGCACATCTTCTTGTGAGGTAGTGTACGTTTCTAAACAGAGAATATGTAAATTACACAAGCGTTTGAGAACTGCGCTCTTCTGGGTTATTATGTAGCCAGTAGTGGTAGTTTATTACCGACGTTTCGGTACAACGTATCGGTCCCATCTTCAGGGTTCAAGAATTTAAGAGGATCCTTTGGATCTTCAGGGGTCAAGAATCCAAAAGGATATACTGATGGATTCTTGACCCCTGAAGATGGGGCCGATATCTTGTACCGAAACGTCTGTAAGGAATTACCACCACTCGCTTGTAATAGCCCAGAAGAGCGCAGTTCTCATCTACTTGGCGGCGGAAGCCTGGAATCACGCATACACCAAAGTTATGGATATTAATTTTATTTTAAGCACATTACAAGTACGTTTGTGTCTGCAGCCTAGTAGAAAGGTGCAAATATTTATGAAGAACACGCTGTGTCCGTCTACACTTTCACGCCGACTCGTCTAATTCTTTTACTATGAAGATGGAGGCAATCAGTGTCAACGAGAAGGGGAGAACCAGGTACAAATTACCGGGGCCCGGACTGCGAATATGTTGCACGGGTTATGATTCTTATCCGGTCCGCCAGTCCGCCCTTGCTGGGGGAGGGGGGGGGTCAAAAATTTTTTTACCTTGACCTGAAACTGCTCTCGGTGGCCATGGAGGTAGTGTTTTCTTCAGAAACCAGTTAAAGGAAATCAGTCGGAACAATAGTAACCTTCATATTCAGAGCCTTGAGAACGTCAAATGCAAACCCATTTAAGTCCGTACTTTACCCGCCTTCGAGTCATAGGCTTCATTGCGTCTGTAAATGCACCATTTACGTTGCGTTAAACTTCCGTCTTTCTCCAATACGTAATCAGTGCGTAATTCAGTTGTCGATACTCCTTTTGTTGTGTTGCCCTGTGCAGGGTAAGAGCCTTAAGAGTGGCCGAACCCTCATCCAAGAAATGTCACGACGTATCTACAGACGAGATTCAGAAGCAAAGATCAGGTCTTCTGAGATGTTACTTCATGACGAGTGGAGCATTGTCACCCACCTTAAGAAGAAACATAGTGCAGTCTAAATCTTTGACCTGGAAGATGAATGTTTTATATTCTTTCGAAACTTCGTTAACACTTCATCAGTCAGCACAACGTAACATCACAAGAGACACAGCTGTAAGGACCTTAGACCTTGTAAGATCTGAATTAAAACTCTATCTGTACCATCAAATGCACTATGTATTGTTTATTTTATCATTAATTTACTCTTTCGTGTTTCGGCGAGATCGCCATCTTTAGGGAGCAAGCAGGCATTTTGAAAAGTGATATTAAACTACAAAATATACAGAAGAGTGCATTTCTTGGTACTGAGAATTTGTAATTCAGTTCACAACGCATGGAATGAATAATATGAGAATGGCAGTTGTAAGATTTACGTGTATAAACTAGGGAAACTGAAGGACCTTTAGCCGCACTGACCCGTAGTACCATTAAACAGAACAAAACAGTAGTATTAGTAGTAGTATCAGTTGTAGTAGTAATAGTAGTAGTAGTAGTAGTAGTAGTAGTAGCATTAGTATTAGTAGTAGTAATAGTGGTAGTAGTAGTAGTAGTAGTGATAGTAGTAGTAGTAGTAGTAGTAGTAGTAGTAGTAGTAGTGGCAGTAGTAGTAGTCGTCGTAGTAGTAGTAATAGTAGTGGTGCTGGTGGTGGTGGTAGTAGTAGTAGTAGTAGTAGTAGTAGTAGTAGTAGTAGTAGTAGTGGTGGTGGTGATGGTGATGATGGTAGTGGAGGTAGAAGTTAGTAGTAGTAGTAATAGTAGTGGTGGTGGTGATGGTAGTAGTAGTAGTAGTAGTAGTAGTAGTAGCAGTAATAGTAGGAGGAGGAGTAGTAGCACAATACAGGCTTGTACTCTGGAGGTGAGCGTTTCGGTTATTCTGAAGGTGATTTTTCGTGGTTTTCCTCCAGAAAATGCTACGGTAGTAGCGATTGGGTCACGACTTCGCTTTTCAGAATATTTTCCATTTTGTTTTTCATCGGTGATTCTACCATTGGCTCTACCTCGAGGAAGGTACTGTGCGGATCAGATAACTTGATACCTGAGCTCCCTTGCACTGTATAAAGCTGTAGTCGGCACGGTACGGCCACTGCTCTGTTCAGTTCCGCACGACCAAGCAAAGGTGTACCTATTCCAAAAACATAAACTTTGTTGGTAGTAGAAGTACATTGTCGCAATGGAATTGCTTCTGTTAAGATTAAATTTTGGGTTCTATTAGAATTTCCTTTTGTTAAAAATTGAATTGCTTCAAAGAAACTGCAGATTCCTGCGGTTTACGAGACAACGTATTTGAAACGTAGAGAAAACATTTGCAGCTGGACGTGCTGTGTTTTCTCTCTGACCAGTTTCCCTCTTCACCCCCGCTCTAGAACGGATCAAGCTATCTGACTAAGACATTAGTAACATCGTCGCAACATAAACCACATACAACGTGAAGATGATGACCACTAAGGATGATAATGGTAATTATAACAACATAACAGTAATCCTTTCAGGATTTCATTTTCTTTGCTTGTTGATATGGTGCATGTTCCAAAAACACTTTAAAGATTTTATTGCATTTTTGCCCGGAAGTATGCAGAAAGGTGTCTAAATGAGTGGAAAGTAGGCGTATTTACTATCTCTACACTTAATTATGGTCGGATGTACTGTACAGTTTCTGAATGAATATTTGTAGAGGGATGGAACAAAAGTAACCATTGTCACCCCGTGATAAGAAAGTAAATCTTTATATTGCAGGTATTGGGCACAAAATAACTGGACTGTCATCGAAAGTGCCGAGAATTTTACGCTCCAAGGCCATCCAGTGTCGGGTCCTATATTCGGGAACTTGGTTTCCATAAAAGAACGTGGCATGGTGGTAAGTTGTACCAATCATTATGCACCATTGTAAGTGAAGCCATTAAAGAAATGCAAAATTCTATCACCTTAGCCTGTTTTTACAACCAGCAATTAAGTCTAAAGCTATCTTGAGCATGGAGGCAGCAGTTTCCTCCTAGACGCTGCTACATCTGCAGGCACTTCCCGTAAATAGTGCCACACTTTCAGGAAGATATAATGTGTGACAGTTTGAGTAAAAAATGCTATATCAATGTGTGCCCAATTTTCAATCGTTATGAACATTTAAGTGTCTGGAGATATATTTAGATAGTCTATGATTGCCGGAAACCGCGGAGTCCGCTTACCGTGTAAGAGGAAATAATAAAGTTTTGCTCCTAATGAATGGTGGATATCATTTTGAACATTCAATAGTGTAATGCAACTCGAAAGGGACGCTATATGACATCATTTAATCAAACCCATTTCTTCTGTGTATTTTAACGTAGCAACCTAAACTAACATAACGAACTCGGTAACATGAACAAAAACTAATCTATTTCTTTGTGGTGTTATGCGACACAGTTTTTTTTTATGTAGATACAGTAGGAAAAGATATTGCTGGCTTTGTTTGTGGTGTCAGTGGACATACCTTGTAAAATACGTCAAGACTGAACAAATCTCTGTCATTTTGGGTGTTATCTGACCCATAAATTTCTTTTTATTTGCACAGTATAGATGAACATAGGTAAATTAAAATACTTGTAGTGATTTAACGGTTGATAATTGGGTTTATGTTGGTATAGCATTTTTTATATCACAGGGACTTGATTAATAACAACCTGAAGTTTGGCACACGTGATATGGAACACCGTGTACACAGCGTCGTATCCCGGCAGAAGGAAATTTACAGTCATTTTATCAATTGTAAAAAACGAATCTGTTGATGTCGTCTAGGGAAAAATCGTTGTTTATTCTGAGAATGATAAGAAATACGCAAATGCGACCTGTAAGAAATACAAAATATTGTGAATTTTAAACGTCGTGGTATGTGAGGTGACCACTGAAATTTAGAGGACATGCAGGAATACTGAGAGGCCGATTTCGGCGGCGGGATATTCTAAGGTTTGAGTCTGCTGCAGCCGCTTGATTGCTGGGATCGCGGGTTCGGATCCCTCTGAGGCAGGGGCGAATTAAGTTATTTGGCGCCCCTATGCAGTGAAAACATTTCCGCCCCTTATTTCAAGCAGTGTTTCTTTCAGTCTGGGGGGTATTACCCCCCAGACTGAGTCAAAAACCACGCCTCCCAGTCCCAAGACAGAAATAACAAATATTTTATTTTATATATTGAATTTTGTATCAATA
>JGI20166J26741_11552474_pt1 | contig 12152 bp, 4 predicted proteins | sample TergutCu122P5_FD_26741 | JGI IMG/M metagenome (IMG submission 26741) | reverse complement strand
ATTTTAATCTTTTAAAAGTACTGGCCGTTATTCATTCAGAATTTTAATCTTTTAAAAGTACTGGCCGTTATTCATTCAGAATTTTAATCTTTTAAAAGTAAAGTGTATTATAAAAGATTTTAAGTGCATTTATTGTGATTGTCTTGGAGAAGGCAACAACTCTCTTTGATAAAGTTGCCCAGAATTTGTTACGAGGGTCTGACAAATCCAGGAATAATTTACGCTATTTCCTCAGCACCTTCCCCCACTTTTTTGTCCTTCCTTTCTTCCTCATTTTATTCCTTGTTTGAATTTGATTTATTTCTTTCTTACCTAGCTTTATCCTTCGGTATTTTTGTCATTCCTTTATTATTATCTTGCTACTTCACTTCTTGTACCTCCAGCCCTCACTTTTTTTTTAAATATTCGCAGCCTAATCTCCATTTAAATCTCCCTTTTATCGGTTGTTAGCAAATTCCAAGACACGAACTCATTTTAGTGGGTCTGCTTACTATTGACACAGTTTTAATGCAATGGTATTTGGATGTATGAAGCCCGTCTTGCATGGCGTTACTAATTTCTCAGTTTAAGCTCTCTCGATAAAAAAAAAAAAAAAAAAAAAAAGTAAAAGATAACTTACAGGAAATTAACAAAAATATTAACAACCATTTTGTTTTTGGCCTAATTGGTCCTGTAGGACGTGGAACACCTATATTACATACATTTATTTTAAAACCTGACGAAAATGTCGAATGCAAGACGGAGTTTAGTAAGAGTCATATTTCGTGTTTTCAAGCCATTAGACAGCTTAGCTTCAACGTAGGAAACTCTCATCACTCTAGTACGCGTCACTGAATGCTTCTGCTTTTAGTGTAACTTTTTTTGTGACTTGCAAAATGGGAAATTGTAATATTTTATTTAGACATCTCCAGAAAAATCATCAATATAACCATCAGTTTTGTATGTCTTTTTTCAGCGTTTTCAGAAGTTATTACTCTAAAGGAACTGCTGTATTGTATCATATTTCGACTGAACTTTACACATTCATTGACGTGCCTCTATAACTCACTACAATACCAGTATTGAGGAAAAGAGCAGCAGATATTTTTGATTTCAAACTTTAGCCGTGTTCTGAATGTTGTATGCTTTTTTCTGGGTAATTCTCCGGCGTCTGAATTTTATATGCCGACGTTTCGGAACACTCTTTCTGTTCCATCTTCATAGGCAGGTAGGTGTGAAGAATGACTAGGTTTGAGAAATGTTGGGATATTTATACGGGAAAAGGTTTGGCTCGAGCCAAACCTTTTCCCGTATAAATACCCCAGCATTTCTCAAACCTAGTCATTCTTCACACCTACCTGCCTATGAAGATGGAACAGAAAGAGTGTTCCGAAACGTCGGCATATAAAATTCAGAAGCCGGACAATTACCCAGAAGAAAGCCTACAGCAGCAGATATCCCAGTCGTAACGCCGTGGGTCTCTTTTAAGGGTTCGTAGGAAAGATTTCTACTCCATTAAGTTTATACACTTCGAAAGACAGTCGTGGCAACTCGCTCAGCCAAAGAGGCTGTGTTCAGAATACACAGGTTCAATTCTACGTCACTGCCGAGCGCTTTGCTAAGGTTTCACCACTTACTGGATTTCAATACCTGACGTCACATTCTTTCTGTCACATTGTTTTCCAATAAATGAGGTGTGAAATATAATTAGTTGAACACGAAGCTTAAAAGAACAAAAATAATAATGAGAAAAGTTAAAAAAGTGGCCTACAGTAAGAAATCGGAAATTCTACCTCCTAGTATCTCTTTCCGTTTTCGCTTTCGCAAAGTGACAGCAAACTTCGTCTTATCTGCCCATCCACTCTTCTGTCCCACTGGAATAGATCGTGCCCATTGGACAGACATGCGTGAAAAATTGTACTGCGGATTTCAACCAAACTTTATCGTACAAAACTAAGAGACACTTACCAAGCAGACTTCTGTACATATTTGACTACTTTGGTTACTAAAGTTACCGTGATTACCTAGAATACCAGTGTTCCTGTCGTCACTATGGTTACCTTTATTACCATGTTGACTTGTTATTTACGTTTCCTTAGTGACCAAGCTTGCCACTGTTCATATGGTTCCGATAGTTACCTTCATTACCAATGTTAACATGGCTACTAAACTCACCATTGATTTGCAGGTTGTTATGATAACCTTTGTTATCAAAATTAACCCTACCCCTTTCCTTACTATGGTTACTTAGTACTATGGTTACCAGATTTACCAGTGCTCCTGTGGTTACGGTGTTTACCATTGGTCTCATGGAGATCTTGATTATTATGATTACGCGAAATAGCGAGGAGTTTTTAAACCTACGGTAATTTCCTATCTTCCCCATTCTGTCAGTCTACTTTTCTTTCTCCCTCCAGCTTTCTCTCTCCTTCATTCCTTAGTTCTCTCTCTCTCTCTTTTCATTATTCTTTACGACTTCCACTCTTTCCTTGTAGTCTTCTGGTTAATTATTTTATTCTTTCTGTCTCTATTTCCTTTCATATACATATAGTCTTTCTGTACATAATGGACCGCCCTAAACTTTGGAACTTGCAACCCTTGTTCCAGGTCTTCCTACACGTCGGTGCTCACCATCGTGGCTTTCTCGACAGAGCGGTACCTCGCCATCTGCCAGCCCATACATTCATACACAACATCTAGCCCCAGGACCGCCCTCCGTGTCATCTGCTTACTCTGGTGTGTGTCTCTTCTCAGCGCCACACCCTTTGCTGTCTACACCAAGATCAATTATGTCACACACCCGCAAGGTATGAGCATTCTGTTGAACGTTCATCACCGTCAACACGCAAAGCCCGAAACAGTTCAATCCAAATAATCTATTGCTGGGTAACATCATCCCGTTGTATTTGTACAACCAATGCTAGATTATAGATTCTCAGATCGATGCAGCACTATAAATGATTGTATATCCATTTTTCCATCACGTTCACTACATGTTTCGGCCGATAATTTTGGCCATCATCGGGAAGTGCTGCATTGATATAAAAGGGAAGAAATGAGGCAGAGGCCTCTTCTTGACAATTAAAATACAAGTTTATAATTTTGTTATTATACCAAATAATGGGATAATAAAACATATACGAGTATGTCGATAAAATAGTTAAACGGGTTTCAGTGTGTTGGTAACGTATAAAACATAAGTAGTTGGAATAGTGTAGGTAACTGTTTTTGAAGCGTAATCGTAAGCGTGCTGTATGTTATTTTATAAATTCTTGTTATTTGTTGTGATTATATCCGTGAAGAACGTTTCTATCATTCGACATAGCCTGTATTATTTTCTTGAAACTCCTGTGCTGTCATCGGGAGGATAATGATTTCCTGGATTTTTGTCGTGTGCAGGAAACTGCCGTGTATCTGTGTGCTTCTATGAAGTGCTTCTTTTAAACGGATATTTTAAGCACGTAAGTAAAGGACCAGCGTGTATGCCGGATTGGTTGTTCCACGTATTCAAACAACTACCACCGTTACAATATTGCGATAACAGTAACACTAGTGTTGTATTAGTCGTAGAATCAATAATCAATAATTAGACAAATATTTTTTTTCGTAACAAAAGTCCCGAAGATAATTTTCCAGGTGTAGAGACTTTAGATACGTACAAAGTACAAGTCTCTCTTGATGCTCCACATTTCCGGAAGAAAATAATTTGTGTTGTAATGTTTCCAGGCTTAGCCCTTGTGCCCTTCTGTTCAGAGAAACTTGGATATGAATATAAATACGAGTCAAAGGTGGAATGATACTAACCGTGAAAAACCAAGAAGTTCGCCATTCCCCCTCCCCAAGAAATTCTGCATGGACAGACCCGAGCTTGAATCCGAGCCTCCGTGTTCAGGCCGGTGTCTAAACGGGATGAGCCTTGACACGGCCCATCTAAAGACTAAGATTAGTCTAAAATACACAAAGATTTAGTTCGCATCTCACAAAGAACAGAGTCAAAGTCGAAGCAGTCAATGCTGCTTATGGAAGTAATGGTCGTATGTTGTGCTAATCACACCGAACCCATAAATGTACTCTGTGAAGAAGTGCAGATCGTTTTTATGTTAATCACAGTGGTATGTATCCTAACCTTTGGGCTTTACAGAGATAGGTTCAGAAATATGAAAACTCTCCTACTCTGATGTTAACCTCACAATCGCGCAAAAACCCCGGTTTCACAAAAGAGACCCTGTAAACTGAAACTTGTCAGTACAGCTGATTTATTAACTGATTCAGACCATGTCTGCAGAAACGCTGCATGGGTTTCCCTTCTCCCAACACCTGGATGAAAATTTAATGAATGTTGAGCACTGTGTGATGTGAAAATTTATAGGTTATGACTTAAGTACTCAGGCTAATCCTGTCCCATTGCCACTTTGTCCACCACTAATCGCACACAGACTCTCTCAGATTGAACCAGAGCCTCCATGTGAGAACTGGGTGACAAACTCCCTGGGCTATGGCACGACCCCAACACAATAAGTAGGCCTATACGTGGTGTCATGAAAGTGTCACTGCAATGATGATTGGTTATAACAAGTGTCAAAACATCATATTGTCAGTCTAACACAACTTTATATTCTCAGAAAACTCTACATGTTTCAGATCAAATAATCCACCTTTAGGCTAAACACGGATTTAAACTCCAGTAATATGCGAATCATATTACCACATTATGATTTTTATTTCCATTTTTTGTGAGATCCCACATCATACTATTAATATAACAATAAAACTGCAATAAGTAATTTAGCTACTAGTAGATAAAAATAAGATTAAACATGACAAGTGTGTCACCAAAATGTCCAGACCACTTCTAGGGGCGACCCACTTCGTATTTGAAGGGTATTGGAGGTTATTTCCCCTGGGATAAAGCGGTCAGGATGTGAAGTTGATCACTTACCTCTGATCTAGTGCTGAGTTTAAGGCTGTGTGAATCTAGAACTCCACTCTTTCATGTAACGTCATGGCACACACAGTGACGTCTTCACCATATCTTATTATTTATCAAGTGTCTGTTGTATTTTATGACAGGATCTTAGGTCACTAACCTCAGTAGTTCAATGACTGAGTGGCTGTTGGCTTATGGAAGGCTCTGTTATGGTAGAGCTAGTTTGGAAGCTTGCAAGCTGTGACAGAGGAGCGAAAATTTGTAAGGGAAGGGGGCACGTTTTAGAACAGAATATTTACTTTTCATATTATTTAAAGTGTAATTTATGTTCTTTCTTTGGGCACTTGATGGTAGCATATTGCTCCATGTCAGTTGCAACTGTTATGTGGTTGGCATAATGGTTTTGGTATTGTGTTTCTTCTGTCTAGATTCAACACATCAAATAGAAGAATCTGCATTTTGTGCTATGTTGGACCATGCTGTCCCATCCAACTGGCCCATGTATGAGTTGAGTGCGTTTCTTTTCTTCCTTGGTCCCATGCTTATCATCGCTATCTTGTATATCCGCATGGGTCTAACAATCCAAAGTCGCATGATCAAATTCCCTGGTGAAACTAAGCACCTGGACTCCCGGACCAAGCCCATCATCCGGATGCTAGGTAAAGTAGCCTGTTGTCTCTAAAGAAAATAATGAGGGCTTGTAACGGCAAGAGAGCAAATTGTTAACACATAACTGTGGCAGACAAGATATTATTTCTTGATACATCACAACAATAGGAGCCAAGATACCATAGTCAGTATGGTAGCATAGTGACTTGGCTAGAGGCTGAACCACCGAGGGTTGTGGGTAGATTCTAGCGAGGGGCAGGAAATGTATCTCTTCTACAAAACGTTTTGTGTCATTGCATACAACTGGGTTTTTTGTCTTATGTTCAGTAACCTGCATCTGTTATATTACAGCGGCAGTGGTTGTCACATTCTTCTTATGCTGGGCACCCTTCCACATGCAGAGGCTGTTCTATCTCTATGGCAAAGACACACCCAACTACATCAAGGTCAACGAGTGGGCATACTATATAACAGGCCAGTTGCAACACTAACTTTGTCAATGCTTACGCAGTGACTAGGTACATTCTGCAATTAACATAACAGGATATGTGATGGTGTAAGTTTCTAAGCTTACAGTCTCATAAATGAGCTGAAGGTAAAGCTGAAGTTGTCCTTGTACACATTGTGAAGGCCCAAGGAAGGAAGGTACCACTACACTCAAGTATTCTGAATTAGAGTCAGGTTAGTGGTCAACTTCATGCTAGAGTTGTTATACCCACAGAGAGATGGCTCCCTTTAACCATTGTACAGGAGGTTGAGTGGGGCCAGACTATAGTCTAATAATTATTAATTACGTATCTTGGCTTGCGATCAGTGATTCATGTTATGAGGTTATGAGTTAAATTCATGTATATTGTCCCAAAGTCTCAAATTGCACCATTGTTCTAAGGTATTTTATTTGAGACTTAAAATAAAAATTGATATCAGTCAACATGAAAATAGTTCAGTATGAAAACTGAGATATTTTGTTACTCTTCTACATACAAATTATCATCTTCTTGGATCTTTACACAGATTCTTAACATTTAGAATTACACTTTGTAGCATGAACAGTGTACCATCAGAAATATGAGGTTCTCCCTCACAAACCTGAAGCCTATCAACAGGATGTATGACATGTAGAAATATTTTATAACACAGGTTGGATAAAATAACTATGATTGGATGGGTGTAGTATCAGTGGTACTTCTTGTAAAATGACACATAAAATCAGTATTACAAATACTGTTTGCAAATAAGAGAAGGCAGTAGATATTCATGTATGAATTGCAGTTACAGAATGTTTTACCTCCTGCTATACAGCATATGCAGTAAAAAAGAAAAAAGATTCAAATATATCAAATATCTATTACTGTCAACGTTTGCCACTATTTTGCAGGGTGTTTCTACTATTTCTCCTGCACAGTGAACCCTGTACTTTACAATGTGATGTCCGTCAAGTACCGCCTGGCATTCCGCAAGACTCTTTGCTGTGGCCCATTGGATAATAGCAGCACCCGAGAGGCCTCGACCTACAGAGACACAACAGTTGTTTATGTTAACACTCATTTGGATCATCGCAGGTGTGTCATATAGCTGTGCACAGGGTTGTGTAATGGTCACACTTTTATTCAATGGAATATAATAGGACCATGGTACCGACATTACAACTGACTGTTCTTTGCCTTATGTCAGCTAGTATTCTAGGAGTTACCAATATAATTATTATTACTGTTTAAGCTTTATTAGCCAGTGAAGCAGTGTTCTCCCTCCCTGATGTGCCAATAAGACTGCTTTCCCATGTAAGTATCAGAGAATGTAGATTGTATCAACCTGCGGACCCATTGGTGGCCAGCAGGGACTGTTATAATGTGTGTAAGAAATCCTTTCATGGCATACAGAAGTTCATTCAATACTATGACTACTGTGCCCCTAGATTAGACAACATTCAGGAAAAAAAGTGATATAATATATGAATTTTGTTTCTAAAGATAAATTTATTGACACATGTGCAACACATATATCAGTATCCCATATGTGATTTGCAGTCCATATCCACTTTCAAGCTGACCAAGAATTTTGTACCCATGGAAGGGGAGCCCCTAATGTCTAGTGTAAATGACCTTTGGCTCAGAATTTTACAATATAAAGCATCTCACACCAATAATCACTTGAGTCTGTTTTGGGGTATCAGACATTGTAAATGATTTCGCTTTATGCAGGATGATACTTCTACTAGCCTGTAATTCCTTTGTCGTGCATCTTTAACTAAAAACAATTTATAATCATCTTCCTCTCTTAGCCATTTATGTAAATTATAATCTACACATCTGCAGTACTGTTAACAAATAAAAGATCAATAATCTGTAGCAGCCATTTGAGACACTATTTTAATCCCTGCAACAATTAATATATTTCTGGGTTTTCACTTCAGTAGATAATTCAACATGTTACCGTTTTTAACGAAATTAGAGCCATATCTCCTCTTCCAGAAAACAATATATTTCTGTTTTAATGGCAGATATTTCAAACATTTCATGCATTTTGTCTTTCCTGAAGAGAGTGATGTTGCAGAGATTTTTTGTATGGAAGTTCTGTCGGTATTAACTTCTCCCAACAAACTGGCAATGCACATTAATACAAGCACAATGATAAGAAGATAATAGAGAAAGGCAATGTATGTACACATCCACACATTCCTAATCCTGACACTAAATCTAAGTCTGTGGGATCTTCCTCCTAGAGAATATACCACATCTCCGCATTGGATAAGAGAGGGGTTGGTACACAGACCCAGATTGAAAATTGAAACAAAGTGAAAAAATTATGCTCCTGCCAAGAATATAACCCAAGTAACCCACCCTATAATCACTATAAAGACGGTATTATTTTAAATTCAGTGGCATCATGAAGACTGGAGTTATATTTGGACATAACATCTCTAGATGCAAACACATAATTTGGTACCCTCAGGCACTATATACAGTCCTTTTCTTCACCATGCTATGACAATAGCACAACCTGTGTGATCCTAGTGTGGGGTGTCTGCATCATGCAGATTGCTTTGTTGTTGTTGGGATTTCAGAAATGGAATCCACATCAGAAATAAAATCCTCATTATCACTAAAATACCAAGACAGCCTAAAATTTTAAATAATTGCTTGTTTTTTTACAGGTCAAGTAACAATATTGGAGAATTGAGACGACCAAAGTCATTCAGCAGACACTCAAGAAGCAACGAAATTCCCAACAATGTACTAGAGAAAATGACACATGCTGTTTCACGACAAAATTCATCATCTTCAGCAAGAGGAGTGCAAGAGCAAAGCAGTACAAGAAACTGTCATACACTACTAGACCCCTGCGAAAGTAATGGCAAGTGCCAAAGTTGTTCCTCAAATCAAAGACACAAGTGTGACAAAATTTCAGACTTAATTGTTACTGTAACGCGTTCACCTACTGGTAAGACAAATTCCTATTCTACCACTGAAAGGTGGCCAAAGTTTCTTCTGAGGCCTACCAAGAAGACACTGTCATTAAGTGGAGACAGTTCTCATGTGACAGAGCCATGTTTGAGAGACACACAGCTGTGCAGCCAGCAGGAAACCTGCATGTAACATTCTTATGTGCCTCTTTAGCTCTCAGTACCACGTGTGGAACAAATATTTGTTCCCAGAGTCAAGATCACCAAAGCCTGGATTCTGCGTATTAGACCATGCTCCACAGTAACTTAATATGTTCTACCAAGTAAAACAATGAGACCAAGACATAATTAAATAGGGAAAAGAGTTTTGTGCATGCAATTGTTTTATGGAGGTGTCCCACATGATGTAGTGACCTGTGAAGCTAACATCCATTACCAATACTTTTCCATTATATTTACAAACATAAAATAATCTCAATTATCCTCATCCTAGATACTTCCTCTTGGTCAACCTTACAGCACAGGTTTCAAAAATTAAGAATTGTTTACTTGATCTTGAAATTTTGTAGTGTAATGAAACTCGGATCTTCATCACAAGTTGAACAGAAGCCTGTCATATGGTCACAGCATCAGCCAGTTGAATATATATTATGCAAACTCACAACTAATTTCTTTTGAGAGCCAGTGCAAAAATGTCCTCCCATCTATGCCTGGGTATCCAAAACATGACACATCCTCAACCAGCAGACTCAAGAAACAACATTCAGGTTTGACTGTTAAGCCACTTATGCATTGAATATGAAATCAGAGACATTTGATGAGAGTTCGTCCAGATGCTTGGGTGTTGGACGGTGGGGATAATAACCTGACTGAAATTAAATCTAATGTATTATAAATCTTACATAGACCAAAGTTATTGAACAATCATGTAAAATTTTAGGTTGTATAAAATTGTGTGATGAGACCAGCATCTGTCACTTTCTCAAGAATGATTTTAGTCTGTGGGTCAAGTTTGTGATACAATGTGAAAAGGCTGGATGTTGTGGTTGATAAAAGAGAGTATGGTTTGTTCATTTAGACAGTTTTAGTTCTGCTGATGTGTGAAAGGAAATGTTGATCTGCAAATTGAAGGATATTATAAGTGTTTTGAATTATGTAAATTAAATTAAACACTATTATATTAATAACTAAAGTCTCAGTTTCTTGTGTTAAAGTGTTTTCATTTTTAACACTACAGTATAAAAATTTAGGCAATATTCAGTGATAGTACGTCTATGTACTGCTGTATGTATCTGGATTACAAATATTCTGTATCAACATTCCGAATTCAAGTGAAAATCGTTTATATAAATAGGCAATTTGCTATATTTTTATTATTTTCTGTTATGCAAATTTGTGAGGTAAGTGATGCTTAAGCAAAGCATTTACTGTTAGTTGACCGCGGTTAAACTAATCAAGGTTGCAGTAATGCAGCGAAAATTATTGTTAAATATACACATTACTGAAACTGACAAAATTACAATGATGACTTGCAGTGTTCCAGGAAAGTGGGAAGCATGCAATACATGCACGTCAAATGGTTTCATTTGTAATGCCTGTGACAGCTGCTCCCACATAAACTACGCAGGCTGCATCCTTAGTCTGGTAAATGATATGTAGCACATCAGGGGTTTCTGTGTTTTGTACGTACAAGAAGCAAGCAAGTAAACAGGAAAGGAGTGTGTGGCACTTGGAACAGAAATGGGAGTGAACCAGTGGAGAAATTAGCAAACTTAATGTTGAAATGGCAACACTAATATTATGGAATGTAATGCTCATAATTTGAATAAACAGACTAAACCAAAAAGTTCAAAATCTACAAAAGCAGTTTCTCTGCTAACAGTATCTATCTCAAATTCAATTCTGCAGCAGTTTCAGTGCCCTAAAAACAGATATTATCAGTTGGACAGCAAAGTTATAGTATGTTGAAGAACAAGTTACAGAAGTTTAATCAAATGCAGGAAAGTTGGTAGGGAAGAAAAGAAAGATATAATTCCTCAGAGGTAGTCATGAGGAGAGAACTGGACCACATTTCAAAAAAACTGGACACAAAATTTGTTTATTATCTTAATGTCATACGTGACTGTTCCAATATCCAAAGGATTACTCCTGTATATGGATTTCTTTGAAGTACAATAAATCAATCAATCAATCAAAACCATGCATCATGTTCAAAAACACTATTCTTTATCCAACTTATGTGCTCTACGCTGTGTATACTAAATCACCCATAAATATCCACTCCAACACATTCCAGCATCTATTGATGCCATCTCAAAACAGATGGTTAGTAAGTGCCTGTTGTCTCTCCGCGCTGTTTATGAAATCACTCTCTATGTGGGTTGAGAAGAAAGTATGACAAGAATGAACTCCCTGAAGATGTCAATAGATGCAGAACTGTGTCATTGTGGAAATTAGTGTGTGATTAATTATGCACAGTGTAGTGTGCAAAAGTTGGTTAATAAATAGTGTCACAAAATTTATGTACATATTTTATTTGTGTAATTGATACAGCCTGTACTGATCTGAAAGTATGTACAACACACGGCCTACATCTTAATTCTTGGGACAAAAAGAAGCTTACATATCTTACTGCCAAAAGGTGAGTTGCGGTCATGCGGCAAGCATGAGCTGTATTCCTGTTGTGATTCATGTAACAGTTTCATCTCTTTCTGCTGGACTCTCATAAAAACTTACAGCAAATAGTTATTATTTCCCTATACAGCATTATAAAGAAAATGCATCACTTCAAGTTTAACCTGTTTCTGAGTACTTCTTGAAATTATATATCCACAAACTTCAGGTTCATGTGACCGTGCATCATGAACGTAGGAGAAGAAAGAACCAACGGATAACACAAGTAAAGATGTTTATTCACTTTAGATTAACTCAACATGTTTCGGGCATCATTATGCCCACCGTCAGGAGACAGACTTATTATAACCGCGTCTGGTGTTAGCCTGGATGTGCTGGCTGTGGTAGTGTGTAGTCAGGACACGAGCTAAGTGCACTGCGTGAATTTAGGTATTCAACATAAAGTCGAATACCTACATTCACGCAGTGCACTCAGCTCGTGTCCTGACTACACACTACCACAGCCAGCATATCCAGGCTAACACCAGACGCGGTTCTATTCAGTCTGTCTCCTGACGATGGGCATAATGATGCCCGAAACATGTTGAGTTAATCTAAAGT
>JGI20166J26741_11552363_pt1 | contig 12153 bp, 12 predicted proteins | sample TergutCu122P5_FD_26741 | JGI IMG/M metagenome (IMG submission 26741) | reverse complement strand
ATCGTGGCCCGCTTCCCGCAGCAGATGTGGTCGATCAAGACGAGCCACGACAACGGCTCGGGCGACCGCGGCTTCTTCATGTTCTTCCTGGTCATCGCTATCGGCCTGCTGGTCATGCTGGCCGTCCTGTTCATGGAGCAGGGCCAGCGCCGCATCCCGGTCCAGTACGCCAAGCGGATGGTCGGCCGGAAGATGTACGGCGGCTCGAAGACGTACATCCCGCTGAAGGTCAACCAGTCCGGCGTCATCCCGGTCATCTTCGCCTCGTCGCTGCTCTACCTGCCCCGGCTCTACGCCATGATGCGCCCGCCGAACACTAACCGCAACGACTGGGGCGACTGGCTGGCCACGTGGATTCTGACCAACTTCGTGCGTGGCGACCACTGGGCCTACAACATCTTCTACGCCGGCTTGATCATCGCCTTCTGCTACTTCTACATCTCCATCACCTTCAACCCCGAAGAGATGGCCGACAACATGAAGAAGTACGGCGGCTTCATCCCGGGCGTGCGGGCGGGCCTGCCGACCCAGAAGTACATCGCCTACGTGCTGTCGCGCCTGACCGCGCCGGGCTCGGCCTACCTGGCCCTGGTCGCCCTGATCCCGACGATCGCCATCGTCGCCATCGGCGCCAGCCAGCAGTTCCCCTTCGGCGGCACCTCGATCCTCATCGTCGTCGGCGTCGGCCTGGACACGGTCAAGCAGATCCAGTCCCAGTTGGAGCAGCGCTCCTACGAGGGTTTCCTGCGCTGAGACGAGCCCCAGGTGCGCCTCCTCGGCCGCGCGGCCAGAGTGCCTGCGGGGGCTCGCCTGGCTGGGGGCGACTTCTTCCCGGCGAGGAACCCGCAGTTTGAGGGGGTCGTGCCGCCGAATGTCTTGGCGCCGGTGGGCTGTTGGTGGGGCGCTGGACAGGTCTGGTTGTGGGTTACACTTCGGTGTCGGTTCGATCCACGCGCTTGCCCTAGGGCGGCGGTCGGTCTGAGGATACTCGTGCCCAACACGGTGTCTCGGTCATGACGCCGGGTGGTTCGACGGACCTTTCGGGCGCAACAGGGATCGACGCCGGTTCGAGCGTGAGCGGTCGCGTGGGAGCGAATGGATGGCCATGGGATCGGATGAATTGAGGAACGGGGAATAATATGGCTCGACTTGTTATTTTGGGCGCGGGCGTCGCGGGGCATACCGCCGCTATGCACGCGAAGCGAATACTCGGATCACGTCATGAGGTCATCGTGGTATCGCCCAACAGCAACTGGAATTGGATACCGTCGAACATCTGGGTCGGCGTGGGGAAGATGACCGCCCGCCAGGTGACGTTCCCGCTGGAACCGATCTACCGGCGGCTGGGCATCACCTTCCATCAGGCCAAGGCCACGGAAATCCACCCCGAGGGCGACGCCGAAGGCCCGGCGCCCTACGTCGTGGTGGCGTCGACCGAGCCGGGCTCCGAGGGCCGGACCAAGAAGATCGTCTACGACTATCTGATGAACTGCACCGGCCCGAAGCTGAACTTCGCGGCCACGCCTGGGCTCGGCCCGGACGCCGGCCACACGCTGTCGGTCTGCACCGCCGCGCACGCCACCCAGGCCGCCCAGGCGCTCGGGACCGCGATCGACCGGCTCAAAGCGGGCGAGCACCTGCGGCTGGTCGTCGGGACCGGGCACGGCACGTGTACCTGCGAGGGCGCGGCCTTCGAGTACACCTTCAACGTCGACCACGCGCTGCGCGAGGCCGGGGTGCGCGACAACGCCGAAGTCGTCTATCTGACCAACGAAGCCGAGTTGGGCGATTTCGGGGTCGGCGGCCTGGTGTTCACCCAGCAGGGATTCTCGACGACGTCGAAACTGTGGACCGAGTCGCTCTTCCGCGAGCGTGACGTTCACCCCATCCTCGGCGCCCATTGCACCGAGATCACGGCCGACAAGATCGCCTACGAACAGCTCGACGGGTCGACCCACGAAATCGACTACGACTTCGCTATGCTCTTGCCACCGTTCCGCGGGGCCGATCTCAAGGCTTTCGACGCGCAGGGCCAAGAGATCACGGACAAGCTGTTCAACCCCGCCGGCTTCCTCAAAGTCGACGCCAACTACGCGGCGGGCGCCTACGAGAATTGGTCCGCCGACGACTGGCCGAAGACCTACGAGTCGCCGCTCTACAGCAACATTTTCGCGGCCGGCATCGCCTTCGCCCCGCCCCACCAGATATCCCGCCCCAGGACCTCGCCCAAGGGCACCGTGATCACCCCGGCGCCACCGCGCACCGGTATGCCCTCGGGCATGATTGCCAAGGCCGTCGCGCTGACGATCACCGGTCGCATCCTGGGCCGCCGGCGGGCGACCCACGAGGCGCCGATGACGCGGCTCGGGGCCGCCTGCGTGGCCTCGGCCGGAGCGGGCCTGACCAACGGCTCGGCCGCCGCCATGACGATGCAGCCCGTCGTCCCCGACTGGCAGAGGTATCCGGAGACCGGGCGGAATCTCAAGAGCACGTTCGGCGAGATCGGCTTGGCTGGCCACTGGATCAAGTACATGCTGCACGTCCTCTTCCTGTACAAAGCCAAGGCCCGCCCGCTGTGGTGGATAATCCCAGAGTGAAAGGGGTGAAGAATGTCTGACCTGGATCCCCGCGCCGCCGAGATGGTCGCCGAGGCGCCCCTGCCGACGCCGCAAACTCTGGCGTACCGCAAGAACTTGCTGCACCAGTTCTTCCGTTTCCTGGCGATCAATCTGAAGATGATCAAGGTCATCGCCTCGGAGCGGTGACAAGGGACGTGGCGTCATGGCGCGACCGCGCCATCGCGGGGCGGTGAACGGCGCGAGCCTCCGGGCGCGGAGTCTCCGCCGTGCCCCTGCGGTCGGGTCTCCCTCCGCCCACCAGCCCGCGCGGCGCCGGCCCGACGCCGCGCGGGACTCCGACTGCGGGCCTGAGTGAGACACGGAGGACAACAATGAGGTTGCTCATCATGGGCCCCCCCGGGGCGGGCAAGGGGACGCAGAGCGCGACCCTGGCCCGCCATTTCGGGATTCCCCCGATCTCCACGGGGGCCGCCTTCCGGGCCATCGTCGAACGACAGACCGAACTGGGGCGGCGCGTCGAAGAGATCATGCTGGCGGGCGGGCTCGTGCCCGACGACGTGACCATCCAGATCGTGGCCGAGCGGCTGGCCGAGCCCGACACCGAGCCAGGTTTCCTGCTCGACGGTTTCCCCCGGACGGTGCCCCAGGCGGAAGCCCTCGACGGCATCCTGGACCGACTCGGGACCCCCTTGGACGCCGTGCTGTCGCTCGTGGTCGAGCCGGAACTGTTGGTCCGGCGGATGGTCAAGCGCGCCGAGATCGAACACCGGGCCGACGACAACGAGGAGACGATCCGGCAGCGGTTCGCCGTCTACCGCGAGCAGACCGCGCCGCTGCTGAGCCTGTACCGCGGGCGTGGCGTGTTGACCGAAGTGGACGGAACCGGCGACGTCGAGGTCGTGGGCCGGCGCATCATCGACGCTCTCGCGGCCGGGGGCGGTTGACGTGGCCGGCCGGGGCCTGGAACTGAAGACCCCCGACCAACTGCGCCTCATGCGCCAGGCGGGCCTGGTCGTGGCCGACGCCTTGGCCGCCATGGCCCTGGCCGTCCGTCCCGGCGTCCGGACCAGGCAGCTCGACGCGCTGGCGCGTGAGGTCCTGAGCCGTCACCGGGCCGCCTCCAGCTTCCTCGGCTACTCGCCTTCGCCGGGCACCCCGCCGTATCCCGCCGTCGTCTGCACGTCCGTCGACGAGGTGGTCGTCCACGGCATCCCGGGCGACCGCGTGATTGCCGAGGGGGACTTGGTCTCGATCGATTTCGGGGCGCGGCTGGAGGGGTTTCACGGGGACGCGGCCGTCACGGTCGAGGCCGGCGCGGTGGCCCCGCAGGCCGCCCGGCTCAACGCCGTCACGCGCGAGGCGCTCTGGGCCGGCATCGGGGCGGCCCGGCTGGGCGGGACCGTCGGAGACATCTCGTCGGCCATCCAACGCCACATCCGGCGGCAGGGCCGCTACGGCATCGTGCGCGATTTCACCGGCCATGGCATCGGCACGGCCATGCACCTGCCGCCCGACGTGCCGAACGTCGGCCGCCCTCGCAGAGGGCCGACGCTGACCGAGGGGCTGTGCCTGGCCATCGAGCCGATGGTGACCTTGGGGGGACACCAGACGGCGCTGGCGGATGACGAGTGGACGGTGGTGACGGTCGACGGCTCGTGGGCGGCGCACTGGGAACACACGATCGCGGTGACGCCGCACGGGTTGTGGGTCCTGACGGCGCTCGACGGCGGCGAGGAGGAGTTGACCCGGCGCGGGCTGCCGTTCGGGCCGCTGGCCGACTAAGGGACTGCGCGCAGCCCCTTAGGGCTCGCGCGCGAGCCCTAACTCAACGCTGTTGCGATCCACGCTCAGGCGGTCGACCGCGTGGTGCGGCCACGTTGTCGGCGGCCCGTCGCGTCATGCGGCCAGGTCTACCAGGCGACTGGCCGACGTCATGGTGTCGGGCGCCAGCCACACGACACTCGTCGCGTGGTCAGGCCAGGGTCTACCAGGCGACAGCGCTGAGCACGTCCTCCCGTACCGTGGCGGGCGCTCCCGGCGTCAGGTCGAGCGACTCCATGGCGGCGAAGGAATAGCGGGCCAGAACGGAATCGAAGACCACTTCGTCGGCCTCGATCGGCCCCGACACGGCGACGGCGCCGTGGCGCAGCGCCTGGCGCGCCTGCGCCCAGAAGAACCGGTTGCCGGTCAGGTAGAACGAGCCGACGGCGATGTGGCGGTGGCCTTGGTCGTACAGGGCGACGATGGCCGGGCCGATGCCGTCGCCGGGCTCGTGGGACAGCGCCAGGGTGCAGGCCAGGTTGTGGTGCGCGCCCCACTGGCGGGCCCGGCGGGACAACAGCTCGATGCCGCGCAGGTCGGCCGGGCCGGCGCAGGACAAGACGAGCGCGTCGAGTTCGCTGACGTGGGCGGCCGCCAGGGCTCGGCGCAGTCGCTGGTCGAGGACGTTGAGCAGCCGGGCCTCCGGGCCGACGGGACGGGCGATGGCGATGCGCAGCGTGGGATACGCCGCCTGGACGGCGGGCATCACCTCGTCGATGGCGGGGTCGTGGTCGAAGGTGCTGGTGATCTCCAGGGGGACGAAGACGATCTCGCTGACGCCGCGGGCCGTGAGCTGGCTGACGACCTGGGGAATCGTCGGCGGGCAGCGGTCGATGAAGGCGGCGTTGACCTCGAGTTCGGGGCGGAGAGACTGTAGTCGGACGCGTAGCCGATGGGTCACTTCGGTGACGCGGTGGTTGAGACTGCCATGGGACAACATCACAAGCGCGGGTGCGGCCATCGGGCCCCTCCCTTTCTTCAGCGTGGTGGCGACGGAGGGCTTCAATGCCCTTTTCGCTGCTTGCCCGATTGGATGTGGACGAAAGCTGAGACAACAGTGGCCCATCCACCATGTGGGATGCAAATCGTGGCCGTCGGGAGAGGCAGGATCGGGTCAATCCGGGCGGAAACCAGGGTCTCACGAGCAGTCTCGGCGGGCCCGTGCGGACCGGCCAGGTGGGGCCGAGGCAAGGACGATCACGGTCTCACGAGGAGTCTCGGCGGGTGGGGCCGGTCGCGATCAAGGTCCCAAGCGGGGTCGCGGGTGGGTGTGGGGCCGAGGCAAGGACGATCACGGTCTCACGAGGAGTCTCGGCGGGTGGGGCCGGTCGCGATCAAGGTCCCAAGCAGGGTCGCGGGCGGGTGTGGGGCCGGGCGCGATCAGGCGGCCGGGGCATAATGGCTGACGCCATGTCCCAACCCGCCAGCTCGGTCAGAGCCAGCCTGATCTTGTTGCTGGCGTCGGTCATCTGGGGCTTCGCCTTCGTCGCCCAGCGCCTGGGCATGGACCACATCGGGCCCTTCCTCTTCAACGGCCTGCGCAATCTGCTCGGCGCCGCCACCGTCTGGGCCGTCGTGGCCCTGCGGGAGCGGCGGCCGGCCCCGCTCGTGGTGGACCAGGCCGGCTGGCGGTCGCCGACGCTGCGCGGCGGGGTCGTCTGCGGGGCCGTCTTGTTCGTCGCCTCGAACTTCCAGCAGGTCGGCCTGGTCTACGTCGAGGCGGCCAAGGCGGGGTTCCTCACCACCCTGTACATCGTGCTGGTGCCCATCGCCGGGCTGTGGCTTCGGCAGCGCGTTAGAGGCCACGTCTGGGGTTCCGTCGTCTTGGCCACCGCGGGCCTGTATCTCCTCTGCCTGACCGGCCGGACCATCGCGCCGGGCGATTTCGTGGTGCTGCTCGGAGCGGTCTGCTGGGCGGCGCAGATTCTCGCCGTCGATCGGTTCGTCCGTCGGGCTGACGTGTTCCGCCTCTGCGTCGTCCAGTTCCTCGTCTGCGGGGCGCTGTCGTTGCTCGTCTTCCCCTGGGCCGACCCGTGGTTCGTCACGGTCCCCGCCGGCCAGCTGGGCCAGGCCTTGTCGGCGGCGGCGCCCGCGCTGGTCTTCGCCGGGGTGCTCAGCTCGGGCGTGGCCTTCACCTGCCAGGCCCTCGGCCAGCGCCTCGCCCCGCCCACCTTGGCCTCGCTGGTCATGAGCCTGGAGGCGCCGTTCGCCACGCTGGCGGGCTACGCCGTCCTGGGGGAGGAGCTGACCCGCTGGGAGGGGCTGGGCTGCGTGGTCATGTTCGCCGCCATCGTCGTGGCCCAAGTGCCCGGCCCTGGCCGCGTGAGTCGAACGGCGGCGTGAGTGCCAGCCCGACCGTCGCCCGGGCCCGCCCCTCGGGGCGTGGGTCGGCCTGCCCTGTCGGCGCGGCGGCAGCGGGCGGACTGAGATCTCTCCACGGCCATGAGTGGTTTCAGACGAGCTGCCCACGGGCCGGGCCGGCCCCGCTGTGGGGGGAGAAGATGGCGCGTCTGCGGACGAGGCCACTGCCGGCCAATTGTGGCGGATGTCCGCGAGATGAAGCGCGAATTCCCGAAGTGGCGACTGTTGTGTCCTGCAGCCGTGACACCGGGTGTCCGCGCCTCATCCCGCAGACGCGGTCCTGTCGAGTCTGCTGCGATTAAGGCCACCAATTCATGGCGAGACGTCTGGCCTGGCTGGGCGCTCTCGGCGCCCAGCCCAGACGGGACGGGAAGTCCTCACCACGTGGCCTAGCCGAAGAACCAGTCGATACCCGAATTGATCGCATTCGTGGTGGTCGTGCCGACCGAGATGAAGCAATTGACCAGGGGAGTCAGCGCCGGGAAAATCCAGTGCAAGAAGTTGGACAGGTCGAGGGAGAACAATTGAGCGATTGTCTCGAAAAGGGTGCCCATGAAAGTCCTTTCCATGAGGGAGTGAGTTGAAGTGGAGATGGAGGCTGGAGGAGACAGATCTGGGCCACGAACTCCGGACGGGCTCCTGGGAGGTTGCTGTTGAGCGAAACACTTCCTCCTGGCCGTCTCTTGGCGGGCGAGTGTCAGGAGCCTGGGCCGGAACAGCGTTCTGACCCACGCTCCCAGAAGACGGGCCAGCTTAGCGCAAGCCCGTTCCGGAGTCCGTGGCGAGGAAGGTGGGCCAGAACGCTGTTCGGGCTCAACTTCCCCGTGGAGGAGGACTGACGTCGGTCCGTGGTGGTGGACGTCACGGCCGACGGAGACCGGCGGGAAGGAGGCCGCCGGTCTCCGGGAGGGTCTCGATCAGTTGAATATCCCCCCGACTTTGTCGCCGATGCCGGCGAAGAACACGTTGCCCAAGCCAGTGAACCAACCCATGACGGTCATGATCGACTGGGTGACGAACATCTTGACATTGGCCCAGAAACCAAACATTTCCACTGCCTCCCTGTGGTGAATGCGAGGGGGGCGATCCTCCCTCGGCTGCGCTCGGAACATGGTTGTGACCCACGCTCCTGGCTGCGGGCTGCGCTGGCGCGAGTTTCCCGTCCGCGCCAACGCAAACCGCAGCAGGGGTGGCCGAAATATTAACCCAACATCAGCCGCCCCGGTAGGTGATGGCCCTCAGACTCGTGGGGGGACCATCTGATCCGGGCTCCAGCTTATGTGAGAACGACATCACGCGCAAGGCTAGTTGGTCGAGTAACAGCGAATTGGCTGGTGGATTGGGGAAATTCATGAACTGGCGCCTCCGACCGTCGGCGGCGGTCTTGGCGGAGTTTTCGGACCGAAAGGGCGCTGACCAGGGAATACGATAATCGAGCTGCCGTTGGCCGTTTCTGCGGCGCCTGTCCCGGGGTGGCCGGCGGGCTCGTGAATGGATTCCCGAAACTCGACCGCCCAATTCCCGGACTCGGAGAATGGGCTGGTCAGGGGCGTGATCGGGCCGACGGCTGGGGTTGGCCTGGGGGGCCGCCCGGCGGGCTGTCCGGTGGTCGGCCGGGCGACCCCCGGGCTGTCAGGTGGGCTGGTCAGGGGCGTGATCGGGCCGACGGCGGGAGGCGACCGAGTGGGCTCGCCGGGCGACCCTCCCGGGCGGGCTGTCCGGTGGTCAGTCGGGCGACCCGGCGTTGTCCAGCGGCGCGTCGGCGATCAGCGCCAGGGCTGGGCGGCCTTCGGCCGGACGACCCGGGGCGGTCAGCCGGCCGGGGGGACGAGCACGCCGGGGGTGGCCAGCACTTCGGCCAGCGCCGAGTAGAAGCGCTGCATCTCGTGGCTCGTGCCCGTGCTCACCCGGAGGAAGCCGGGCGGCCCGATCTCCCGGACGAGGACGCCGCGCCGCAGCAGCTCCTCCCAGACGGCGTGGCGGTCGGCGAAGCGGCCGAACAGGCAGAAGTTGGCGTCGGAGTCGACCACCTCGCAGCCCAGTTGGCGCAAGACCAGCAGCGCGTCGTCGCGGATCTCGCGCAGCCGGCCGACCTGGGCCAGCATCTCGGCGGCGTGGTCGACGGCCACCTCGGCGATTGCCTGAGTCATGGCCGACAAGTGATAGGGCAGCCGGACGATGCGCAGCGCGTCGACGATGGCGCGGCTGGTGGCGACATAGCCGACCCGCCCGCCGGCGAAGGCGAAGGCCTTGGACATCGTCCGGGACACGATCAGATTGCCGTAGTGGTGGAGCAGCCGCAAACACGTGTTGTCCTGGGCCCGGGAGAACTCTTGGTAGGCCTCGTCCACGACGACGATGCCGCGCGTGGCCCGGCAGAGCCGCTCGACCACACCGATGGGCGTCGACGTGCCGGTCGGGTTGTTGGGCGTGGCCACGACGACGACGTCGGGCCGGAGGCTCTCGATGGCCTCCCACGCGCTCGGCAGGTCGATCGTGAAATCGGGCCGGCGGGGGGTGGCCAGCCACTCGGTGTGGGTGTTGCGGGCGTATTCGGGATACATCGAGTACGTCGGGGTGAACGTCAAGAGCCGGCGCCCCGGCCCGCCGAACGCCTGCAGCACCTGGACCATGACCTCGTTCGAGCCGTTGGCGGCCCAGACCTGGTCGAACAGCAGGCCGTGGCCGAGGTAGCGCGCCAGCTTGGAGCGCAATTGGTGGACTTCGCGGTCCGGGTAGCGGTTGATCGTCCTGGCCGCGTGGCGCACCGCCTCGGCCATGTCACGGGCCACCTCGGGGCTGGGCGGGTAGGGGTTCTCGTTGACGTTGAGCCGGCAGGCGACGTCGAGCTGGGGGGCGCCGTAGGGCTTCTCGCCGATGAGTTCGGGGCGCAGCGGCAGGTCCTCCAGGGCGACTTCGGCCGGCAGCATGTCAGTCCTGCCTGACGGCGATGGCGGTGGCGTGGCCCGGCAGGTCCTCGGCCAGGGCGAAGCGTTGGATTCCGGCCGCCAGCTCGGCCAGGGCGGGCGCGTCGTAGTCGATGACGTGGACGGTCTTGAGGAAGCTCGCCACGGTCAGGCCCGATTGGTGGCGGGCCGCGCCGCCCGTGGGGAGGACGTGGGTGGAGCCGGCCGAGTAGTCGCCCAGGCTGACCGGGGAGAAGGGGCCGACGAAGATGGCCCCGGCGTTCTGGACGCGGGCGGCGACGGCCCGGGCGTCGGCCACGATGATTTCTAGGTGTTCGGCGGCGTAGGCCTCGACCACGGCCACGCCCTGGTCGAGGTCGCGCACCAAGACGACGGCCGATTGCGGGCCGCTCAGGGCCTGCTCGACCCGCTCCCGATGGGGCGTGGCGGCCACGAGCGAGTCCAGGCTCGCCGTGACGGCCTCGGCCAGTTCCAGCGAAGCCGTCACGAGCACCGCGCCGGCCAGCGGGTCGTGCTCGGCCTGGGAGAGCAAGTCGGCGGCCACGTGGAGCGGGTCGGCCGTGGAGTCGGCCAGGATGGCGACCTCCGTCGGCCCGGCCTCGGCGTCGATGCCGACCTTGCCCTGGAGCAGGCGTTTGGCGGCCGCGACGTAGACGTTGCCCGGCCCCGTCACGAGGTCGACCGGCGGGCAGAGCCCGGCGACCCCGTGGGCGAACAGGGCGATGGCCTGGGCGCCGCCGACGGCGTAGACCTCGTCGACGCCGAGGAGGTGGCAGACGGCCAGGATCGTCGGGTGGGGCAGCCCGGCGAATTCCTTCTGCGGCGGCGAGGCCACGGCGATGGAGCCGACGCCGGCGGCCTGGGCGGGCACGACGTTCATCAGGACCGAGCTGGCCAGGGGCGCCAGCCCGCCGGGGACGTAGAGGCCGACGCGGGTCACGGGCACGCTGCGGATGGTGACGGTGGCGCCGGGCGCCAGCTCGACGGTCTGGTCGGGGCGGTCGGCCTCGACGGCGGCGACGCGGCGGCGGCGCTCGATGGCCGTGATGAGGGCCTGGCGCAGGGCCGGGTCGAGGTCGGCCTCGGCCCGGGCCAAGGCGGCCGGGGGGACCCGGAAGGACTCGGGGACCACGTGGTCGAACTGCTCGGAGAAGCGCCGCAGGGCTGCCTCGCCCTCGTCGCGGACCGCCCGGCAGATCGGCTCGACTTGGGCCATCGCCTGGGCCACGTCGAACTCGGCCCGGGGCAGGGCCTGGGCCAAGTCGGCGGCGTCGGCCACCGGGCGCAGGTCAATCGTTCTCAGCACGTGGGGCATTCTACGGGGCCGTCGGCGGAAGGCCCTGGAAGTCGGGCTTCAGGGGCGTGTGCGGAACTTGGTCTTGGCCCGCGCTCCCAGGGGTTGCGGATACACGAATCGATCACGGACCTTCGAAATCGCTTCTGGCGCGCGCCTCCAGGGGTCACGGTCCATGGACGCGGTGGCCCCCTGCGGCAGGTTCCGGGACCAGCGTCGAGTCCCGCTAACCTCGTGGCCCATGAGTCCGAAGAAAGGCCCCTCCGGGACCGCCGCCCTCGTGGCCCTGACCCGGGCCGGCGTCGAATTCAGGCTGCACGAGTACGAGCACACGCCCGGCGAGACCCACTTCGGCGACGAGACCGTGGCCCGTCTCGGGCTCGACCCGCAGCGGGTGTTCAAGACGTTGGTGGCCCAGGTCCAGCGGGGTGGTTCGGACAAGTCGGACAAGTCGGGCAAGGAGGAGCGGGGGGAGTTGGTCGTGGGGGTCGTGCCGCTATCCGGCCGGCTGGACCTCAAGGCGTTGGCCGCGGCGGTCGGGGCCAAGAAAGCCGTCATGGCCGAGCCGGCCCAAGCCGAGCGGGCCACGGGCTACGTCGTCGGCGGCATCTCGCCGTTCGGCCAGAAGACCCGCCACGCCACGGTGGTCGACGTTTCGGCCCTCGCTTTCCCCACGGTCTACGTCTCCGCCGGGCGGCGCGGTCTCCAGGTCGAGATCTCGCCGGCGGACTTGGTGGGGCTGACGGGGGCGGTGACGGCGGCGATCGGGGTGTGAAGGGGGGGTCGTCCCTGCGGCCCAGCCAGGTTGACTCGGAGGGGCAGTCCCGTGACAAGGACAACGGTTCTGTCCTTCTCTGCCCCTCCGGCCCGGCAAGGTCGACCCGGCCACGCCAGCCGGCGATTCGAGCCTCACTCCCGGGTTGGCGACCGTCTTGCCCCGGTCCCGGCCCAAGACGGTCGCTAACCCGGGAGTGAACACGTGTTGTCCCGGTCATCTTGGCCCGGCGGCGGTCGGGGAGTCCCGGACGCCGCGTCGGGTGACCGGGGGATCCCCCTCGGCCGCCCGACGCGGTTCTTGGCTTCCTGCGCGCTGTCTCGGGAAGCCCGGCGAATCGGACTTGTCCAAGGCCGAGGGGGCAGCTCCCGCACTTGGGCGCCAGTTAGGCGTTTC
>JGI20166J26741_11552252_pt1 | contig 12155 bp, 8 predicted proteins | sample TergutCu122P5_FD_26741 | JGI IMG/M metagenome (IMG submission 26741) | reverse complement strand
GATGGTCTCTATGTAGACCAAAACATGTTGGAGCGTTTTTATCTATTTTAGAATGTTTTAATAACTCTACGCTTTCAGCGTTGTGTGTGTCAGTTGGTAATAAAAAAGTGTTCTACTCCTCAGGCTACTCTCCGTTTTTGTATATGTTGTTGATCAACTCTACCATTAGTTCTAGACCACCTTTTCCCAGCAATTTCAGTACAGCCACAAGGATGTCATCATCTCCTGTAGCCTTCTTACCCTCATCTCCTTAATTGCTTTTTCCACTTCACTCTTCAAAACATAAGGGTCTTTCTCATCTTTATCTACTTCACTTCAGTTTTGACTTCTAGGTTTTTTGGTTGTTTAGGTCAACCTCAGAGCTCTGTTACATAATTCTCCCAAATTTTCAGAACTTGTCTCTTATCTGCTGTTATATTCCCTTTAGACTCTTCAGTAGCAATGTTTTGAATCTCATGATTTTCATTCCACCCTAGTTCCTCTCCCTGAAGAACATAGATCTGAACGTCCTGTTCTTTGAAATTCCTTGACCTCATCACATATGACTGTCCTTTTTTGGTCTTGTCTGTGACTCTTTTCAGTTTGTTCATCAGTCTTATGTAGTCGTTCATTCTTTTTCATAGCTGACATTCTTCCACTTCATTCATCCATCTTACTGATCATTTCCTGCATAATACGTGGCTTTCTTGCACTCCTATAAACGTCCCCATTGAATCTCTCACAGTATCTCACACACATGTTTTGATATTGTTCCGTTGCAGTTCCACATTCTTATTTTCACATTCAGGTTCACCAAGTATTTTTCATGAGCATGTAACTTCTCCAGATCCCATCTTGGTTTCCTGTTTTGGAACCATATGTTTTTCTTCATTCTGGTGCAGATATTTGCAACCAGTCAGTTGTGGTCAGGGTCAGTATCTGCTGCAGGCTTTCACACTACTGCTGAATCACCGTTCTACAAGTATATAGTCCAACTTAGTCAGTTTCAGTCTTCTGGTGCTTTCCAGAAGTACCATCTTTTCTTTGGCTTTTTAAACCTTGTGCTGGTGATAGCAAGTCCATTTCTTTCAAAGAAGTGGATGAGCTCTTCTTCTATTAACCATTAAATGCACAATATTTGATGTTAACAATTTTATCCTCCTTTTTACACTCCTACATGTTTCGATGTATAAGCATCATCATTAGGGAGTCTCTCTGTATGCTAAAGTTATTAAGTCTGTTACAGTAAAATTTGCTTATTTACAGATGTCACAACATGATTAAAAGATTAAAACATCACATGGTATTGTACAGCAAGTTGGTTACAATTCTTAAAGTTTGTGTTAATTACAGTTGGTGCACAATAAATGCCAGTCACATGTAGTGGCTTTATATACAATCATTGGTGTCTGGTTTTATGTTCCCTGAGGACCCAATCCTGTAGATGAATCACAGTGATTCAATACATGTATAATACTGTAATAGTGAAAATGTGGCTTTCCCTGGCTGTGAAGCTTCTTACTTGAAGGCTTGCAGGGAACTGAGCAGAGGGTGAATGTGTGGTTATGTGACATCATCTTTCTACTGCCCTGTGCATATATGGGATTAAAGTCATTGACATGCTGTTTGATGAATAAGCCCTGATGCTGGTAGGTTTGTATAGAAAGTGATTCCCAGCAATTAATTTTTGGTCCCTTTTTACATGTTTTCAGAATTCCATAGTGTCCTCCATGCTTCATACTCATTTCTCTTGTTCAGGATACATAATGCATGTGCAGAATTTGGGTTGTTAGTTTTGATGTACCTTATTTGATCCCAATATCTGACTCTTAGAAAGTGTTAACATAAAGTATTGTGCATGTGTTGTTTAATAAAAGCATATATAAATGCACAGTTCACACAATTTCAGGAAGTAGGTGAGCATTTGATGTGTCTGGTTACTGTATCCCAGTCCTTGTGGTCTAACAGTGTTTCCAGTGTGTCCAGTTTACCTCTGACCACACTGTTCCAGTGCAACATTATGATTTTATTTGTGCCACCTCTTCCATCTTCCTAAAGAATTTCTTTCAACTGTGTCCTCCAATTCTGACACTTTATATGTTGGCACATACATGTGCATTAGCAATGTATTTACTGGTTCTCTCTGTACCTTAAGGGCAGTGGATGAGTCTGTCAGTGCACACTGTCTTCTCTTTTTTCAATAGCCATTTCCCGTTACCACCCTTGGACTGGATGTGTTCGCAGGTACATTTCTTAACAAGATATTGTTTCTGTGGCGCCCGGTGATTGAGAATAACTCTAAGGGGTCCACCAGGTTAGATGCTTCTTTGCCTGAAAATGGAAACAGAACCAGCGTCCAAAATGTTGTGCTGCTTTAAAAAAATAGATGATAGACAAGGTTCCCCAACTGAAAAAAATTGTGTCAGTAAACTTCCCTCATGCTTTGTTCTCTCTTATGATTTTCTTTACCCTTAAAGGTGGGACTGATAGTTTGTTCCGAAACATCAGTGCGGAATTACCACTCTATGCTGCGTAATATCTCACTGTAGTGTAGACCTAACTTGATATTGTGATGCAGGCCTTGGTTTGGCTCCACACAGTTCGGTTCAGAGAGATCCAGTTTGGCACGGTCCATTTCAGCGCTTCGTATGCGAATTTAAGATGACCTCACATATTTAAGTGCCATATTAAAGGAAAAAATGTTTTCTTGCATTCGAGTAAATACAGTATTTAAAATAAGCTTTTGGTCTGCTTTTTCACATAGGTAACAGAAAGCATGTTGACTGTTAGTTTGGAGCCATTTCTTCATTTTATTATTACCATAATGATTGTCTAAAATTGAGTTTAGCTGCAGCATGTTGACTGCAGTTTTCTTGATTGGTCTGGTGGCACACAATTTGAATGTCTACAGACAAGAAACATTACACGTTTTGATGGAGTTCATTCTGTTGTACTTATAATAAATTGGTGGTAATTTGTATGTACCATCAAAGATAACAGGTGATTGTATTCAACAATGGTACATGTTTCAGTCTATATGACCATCTTCAGGCATAAATATACATGATTTAGAAAGCAGGAATCATTATGTTCGCACCATTTGATCACCTGTGCTTGGAGTATGTACATTACTGTAAGATGGTTTGTTGTGTATCCTAATTGTGTTAACAAACTCCATAGAGCAGAGTCCTCCTAATTATGTCTTGAAATTTTCCTACAGACATAATGAGAGGATACTTAATCCCATTCTTTGTGCCCTGTGAAATTGGCACAAAGAGATCTGCTGCGTACATGACCCAGACTCTTATAACAGAGGGAAGGCCAGGAAAGGGTTTGACAGGGTGACAGAAAGAGATAAATGTATTTTCCTGGTTGAGAATGGGACTGATATGGGCACTGTTGAACATTAATGTGATAAGATTCCATTTCATATATAGGAGTTTGGTTTTTTATAAGAGTTCAGTCCATGTGGCTTATAACCTGTGGGTCTGTGCATGTACATAGAGTGATCCACCCTTGGGTTGTCCTGTTATGAACATGCTAAGTGGACACAACAAGAACTGAATATCTAGTTATTAAAGATAGGACATTGCAGAACTATTTTGTCAATTTTTTATAAGTAGTGTAGCAAAAATGCAACATAACACACTGTGTGCTGTAAAATGTAAAAGCTGCCAGCTGTTATGGAATAACAGTAAATGTCATTAATTTCATGTTTTCACCATGCATTTTTTAAAGTCAATCACTTTTATTGGCCGACCAATGCACTTAATTGTATAAAACTCAGTAGGTTAAAATCTACATGACTCAATGTTTTAAAAGACAATTAAAAACTCCGACATGTTTCGGAGTTTTTAATTGTCTTTTAAAATATTGATTCATGTAGATATTAACCTATTGAGTTTTATACAATTAAGTGCATTGGTCGGCCAATAAAAGTGATTGACAGTAAATGTCATGTCTGCACCATACAGCAAGTGCCACATTAGTGTGTATTGCAGAAAAGTGACCATTTAATAGTGTGTAAAACTATAATTAATGCATCATTTCAATGTCTAAATTGCAGAATACAGTACATACTGGTTTCAACTGGTAAAATAATCTGTAGCTACAAGCCATGTACAGAAAATCCTATCACTGGAACTAATCCTAAGCACCTTCTGTACTCGGGTTGTGGTGTGATTTTTCCAGAAGGTTTCTCAACTAAACTCTGTTTCTTGTACAAGTTAGAAACCAACAAACTGCACTGTTTTATAGGGAGACATACCTAACAAATGTCCAAATAGTAATTTCAAGAAAAGCAATATTTTCATCTATATAACTATTAGCAGTAAAGTAGTTATTCAAAAAGGTCATAGGTTAATGATATTTAAATCAAATCACAAGTTACTTTACATTTATGTGTAACTATTGTGTTGGTATATGTGTATATGTACTGTTAACTTCTTGTACATTTCTCATTAACTACTTCAGAACTCCATGACAATGGCCTTGCTGGGCCAAAACTTGTAGAAGATTGACTGAAGACAAGCAGGAGTGTCTCCCTCTGTATAAACATTGTATTTGTTGGTTTTGAGTTTGTATCACTGGATAAGAAAGTATGTGGTAATATGCAGTGCTATAAGACTGTGTGTTTCTTGTTTTTGTGTTTGTAGTTGAATGTTAAGCTCAGTCCTGTTTCATGTAATGACCCTCGTCATATAAGGTGACATGTATAGACCATGAACTTTATTGATCTGTGTCATTGCCTTGATATTCATTGTGCTGGTTACAAAAATCACTTGAACATTTAATTTTGTCAAGGTGGTACATCAGGACCATTCAAATGGAGGATAATTATATGTCCTTACAGCACATCTTGTGGTACAGTGGGGCAAGCCATTCAGTAAGTGACAGTCCTGCATGTATACATGACACTTGTAAGTTCATGTTCACTTCTTTTTTTGTGACGTTTTTCTGTTAATGTTTGAGCGCTTTTCCATAATAATCTCTGGTACACTTGCTTCAATACCGAAATATACAGTAACTGAGCTTCATGTGAGTATACTTACCATGGTCATTTACAGGGAGAAGATTGTATCTAATGAGGGAAAGACTTTGTACTAGACTTCCTGAGGTTCTTCCTTAAAAACAAAACATTTTGTGAGCCAAACACTTTAATTTTGTAGTGGTAGTTTTTAATTATTCATTTATGTTCTAAGCCCTGCCTGTCCCTCCAGAATTCTGAACAAAAGTTAGCTTATGCTCTAGTCAAATATTTGTATATATTACCTTAAGGATGCCAGCTTCATATGTAGTGTAGTTAAGTTTGGCTGGCAAGTCCTATAATTTCTGTATACCTGTTCTGTGATGTGACATTTGTAACCTGAAGGCTACCATGAACATATGTCTTGGTGTTTAATTGCACTGACATTTCTAAACAATGCATTTTAATGTCTACTAATCTGTGAGACACAGAAGTCACATTTCTCGTAATGCAGTAATAAAGTCTGTCTTATTATATTTTTTCACATTCATAGGTGAACATTTACAAATTGTTACAAAGAAAACAATATTTCATATTTGTTATTAATGTACAGTGTATGTATAAATTATTAGTAAAATGTTGGCCATTGCTTACAGTTTGTGTGTTAGTTTCATAAAACTTTCAACCTGGTAGAACCATGGTTTGCTGTTGGGAACAGTGTCTCAGTGGGTTGGGTTTCAGCTTAGTACAAGGATGAAAGCCCAGCAATAGTGCATAGGTTAGTAAAGGATTTAGTTCTTGCACACTGGTGTTCCTTGTCCACAGCACAGATCAAAATGTTGTATAGAATGTTGCTTTCTGTTGTAGTTATGGAGACTTGGGGTGCATTCAACCAAACATATGGCATTTCACTTTGTTCTAGACAAGGTTAAAGTTTATTATGAGAAAGAATTCCCACCACATGGCATAGTGAATCCCACTACTGTTAAAATCACAGATTAACACCTGCCTATAGAAAAATGAGGATTACATGGTTACATGTCTATCAAAAAATGTCTCCAATCTTATGATTACAGTGAACACTAGTGTTAGGTTATTTGTCATGCACAGGGTATATTTAAGGTTGAAAAATAAGAATTGAGTGTGACATAGGCTCCATATTTGTTTTCTCCTCATATAATTTTTTTCCACGCTCTGCTGCTGTGAATTTATTCTAGTACAGGAATTCCTATCATTAAGCCACGTAATTGTCAGAATATGTGCATGACTTCTTAACAGTCCAATGGAGCAAATAACCAGTAAGTGCAGCAGATACTACTTGGTACCAGTAGTATACTTTGTAATAGCAGTGTAGCAGCAGTCCAAATTGAATTTGAACTAAACATTTAAAACTTCTCATCACATCAAATCTTACTAGCTACTGTTGTGTTAAGTAAAACTTGTTTCTGAGCTATTGAAGTAACAATATGGGTATCAGTACGTGGATTTATTGCAGTGTCGCCATATCAGTTGCATGATATCAGGTAGTCTGCAAAATATTCCATGATTAACTAGTTTTATTCAGGCTCTGAAATTCAGTAGTTATTTCATTACCTCTCCCTTGACTTACATATGTAATAAATCACTTTCAACAGGTACTTTTCCAACTCATTTAAAATCTTCAGTAGTTAAGCCATTGTATAAAAAAGGTGATAGAACTAACATATGTAATTTTAGACCTATCTCTTTTCTTACATCATTTTTGAAAATCTTTGAAAACGTTTTATATTCAAAACTTTATCAACACATACAATGCAATAATATTTTAGCAAACTAACAATATGGCTTTTGATGTAAATCATGGACAGAAAAAGCCTCTAATAAATTAATAGTTGATATATTATCAGCCCTAAGTAATAAATTATTAGTTGGTGGCATATTTTGTGACTTGGAGAAAGCCTTTGACTGTGAATCATCATATACTGTTATCAAAATTGGAGTTTTGTGGAATTACAGGTAAAACTAAAGCTTTGATGAAATCTTATATAAACATTGGATATCAGATAATTGTTAGATAATTAGTATTGTAACACTATATTTTTTGGATTGAGGTTAGTAAACAAGGTGTTCCCCAGGGTTCAATTCTTGGTCCTTTGTTTTTTCTTCTATGCATAAATGACCTTCCAAAAACTGTATCGAATATATCTAAACTGGTTTTATTTGCTGATGATAATAGCATAATTGTCACTAACCACAGTCCTACAGAATTGACAAATTACATTAATAAGGTATTTGGAAATATTAATGACTGGTTTAGATTTAATCTATTATCATCAAATTTTGATACAACAGTTTATTGACATTTAATGACTGAATTACTCATAAAATTAACATTAATATAGGAGTATGAGCTATGAGTACAAACAAATTATTAACACTTGTAGCACCAAATTTCTTGGATTATTCATTGACAGTTCATTATCATGGAATAACCATATTGATCAGTTAATGTCTAAATTGGGTACTGCATATTATATAATTAGGTCTTTCCAACCTTCCATCTCAAGAAATAAGCAACGATGATTTATTTTTCTTATGTTCATTCCATTTTGACTAATGGTATAATTTTATGTGGTAATTCATCCTTTTCTGATAATATAATTAAGATATATAAAAGAATAATTAGACTTATTATGAATTCAAGAAATAGATATTCACGTCATACATTATATGATTAAATAAATATCCTTTCACTTAAATCATTAAACCCTGATTAAAAATTCTGGCCCCTCAGGTTGAAGGTTTTACAATGGGCTAACCCCCCAGCTAAGTAAAAATACACGGTTACGAATTTCTCAGTCGTAGACATTGGTACTATTAAAATACTCATCCAGAGTATAAATGACTTTAAATGAAGAAAATCATGTAAGGCCCATCTAAACTGTGTAACATATTGAGACAGTCTATTCATGTCCGAAGGCAGATTATTAAAAACCTTGATGCCATAATAGTAGACCCCTTTCTGTTATGTTGTTAAGTTAGATAGTGGTTGGTAAACTTTGGAGTATTGCCTGGTGTTGATACTATGAATCAAAGAATGTAGCTTATATTGATCTCTGTTGTTTACTAAAATATAAGGGTATGTGTGTGTGTGTGTGTGTGTATATATATATATAGTGATTGAAATGGTAAAATTTTTAATAATTCTCTGCAAGAGTGTCTAGGTCTTGATCCAGTGATAATTTTAATTACTCCTTTCTGTAGTCTTAAAACATGAATACTATGTGAAGAATTTTCCCAGAATTCCTAAGAGAGTGAAAGTAGGAATAGTGTAACAACCTCAGAGTATCTAGAGATATAAATGGTTTAATTGCTTTTATTGCAAAACAAGCTGTGCACAATTTTGATATCAATTGGTCTATATGAGCTTTACAAGATAATATATTTTCATTAAGCTTTTGAACGAACTTTGTATTAGAGGTACTTGTAACAAGTTTATTTTTGTAACCAATAACTATGTCAAAAGTACTACTTTAATCATGAAATGTACATAATGCGTTTTTTCAGAATTTAAAGAATAATGAATTAGCATTAAACCCTTTGTTCAGTTGAACATATGTAGTGGTGGTATCTATTGTGAAATCTGTGGGACTGGGATTAGTAATACTTAAGCTGGTTTGGAGTTAATTTTAATAATTTTTGGTAAGTCATTACTATAAAATGGAAGAGTAATGGTAGTGAACTTGTGGAATTAAATGTAATTGTACAAGTCCAATACATAAACAGTAATAAATATAACAATTCCTTTAAAAGTAGAGTACAAACATTCACTCCTGATGAAAACAATTGTATAGAATATTGCAATGTAAAGGACATGAGATCTCAATTCCTAATGTGAAAAGAAATGCAGGTTTGTATTTAATGATGTATTATAAATTCCTCTACATTCTATAAAATGTGTAGTATATACAGAATCGAAGTTGTGTTAGCGACTAGAAGAAATCTTTTTCTGTGTAGATTACAAGAATAGTAGTGGGCTGTGTTATCGATTGTGGTATCGAAGTCTCATATGCATAGTTTTCGATGGGTATTGGTGGAGTGGCGGTTTGACAACGTTTCAACTAGGCACATCAATGGATAGCAGCGCAGTTGGATGCGTGTCCACGGATTAGCATACCTCTACTCCATGCTTACATAGTTGTTGCAAAAGTAAAGCATGGCATCGTACAAGAAATGTACAACGTGTAATATGCATAAGTCATTTGGCTGAGAAGTATTACATTCTGAAACTTATAAATGTGATACCTTGCGTAGACAATGGAAACCAAAGATTGTTTGCTAGCACAAATAACCCCACATAAATCGAACAATATAACCAAACAGGCAAGCTTTATACAAAATACACAAATCATTTAAACAACCAAACATGTTTTAGCCCATCGGCCATCTTCATAGATATAAAGCAATACTTTAAGAAAGAACACGATAATAATGTATTACAAGACTACACATTAAATTTAGTCTTTAAACAGGGACTTACATTTAAATTTCCACTATTCACAGATTCATTATTCGAACTAATTCGAAATGATTATGAAATGGGTTAATATAATACAATACAAAAATTCGATTTTTTTGCACAATACAATCTTGTCATAGTCCAACAGTTAATGTACAGTTTACAATATCATTATTACAAATTATTATGTCTAAAATTTTGCGTATGATACATATAATGAAGTCGACTATTTTTTACAATTGTTAATGATCTTTCCTTCCTTAAAAATTTTAATTGTTCTGCATAGTGATTCATAGACTTGTCAATTTCTCTTGTTGCTTGTAAATCGTAATTCACTTAAATTTAACGTTTGAGTTAAGTTGTTGAAATGACAATTTGCTTATTTTGTACAAGGACTATTCTCAGTGTGCTTGTCGATGTGTTTACATTATTGTGAGTTTTTAATTTGACGTCTTGGAATCACTGTTCATTGCGATCCGTGGATCCGTGCATTTGGAAGTGTCTTGTGTGAACTAGGTAGAAATCTGTTACGTATACGCTGAGTTAGGTGTATGGAGGAGACTGTTGTTGAAGGCATTCATAGACTGAATAAGTAATATGCTTTTCCACTATTTGTTTAACATTTTTTTTCCACGAATTACTGTCGTGTAGTATGTTGTAAAATTAGCCGTAAAATGTAAGCAGCCGATCAGCTGAAATTGTATGCCCCTGACGTCAGAGTCGGCGAACTAAAAAGTGTAATGGCTGCAACGAGTGACAGCCCAACCAGATTCCGGGGTCAACCCTGGTCCAATTGGACCGATTTTTTGGGTCGGGACAGCCCTCTTAGTAAGTAATGAAAAAACAGTATGTTCTTCATAATCTCATAAAACTTATGTGCCGGTATGCCTTGTATACGTTATGAACATGGGAGAGGTCATGCACCTGTAGCAACACTTGGTTGAAAGGGGTCTGCTGGACTAGTTGTAAACAGCAGCATTTCATTTATATTCTTCCAGGTGATGAGGATGATCCCGACAAGCCTGTGCCAGATGTTATGAGACTTCCAAAGGAAGGTAAATTACTTAATGTTACCATTTTAATCGTCTGTGCTACACTTTCTCGTAGTGTTTTGAGGTTAAAAATTTACATAAATGGGCATTGGTGGAGGATGTGTGTATATTCTGTGCAAGGGAACAGTGACGTGATTTAGTGAATAACAATTTTAATCTTAAATTTAAATGCTTATTGTGGTATTGTATCTGTTGTGTAACATTTGATTGAACAGTTGTTTAATAAATATGATGTAACAACTAGTAAAATCACTAATGGACTAATTTTATATTTACTGTAAGTTACCATTATGCATTAAGAACAGGTTGAGCCATTAATGAACATACATATATGCACCCTTCCAGCTGTAATTATTGAATGAATTGTGATTGTAAAAAACATATGTGAGGTTGTTGCTGCTCTGGGTTGTTACACGTTGTATGTTGGTAGTAGTTTATTGGTGTTACTGTCGTGTCCAACCTTCCTTTTCTCTTTTTCGTCATGCTCAAACATGACTGCCTCACTTATTTTCCCTGAGAACCAATTTCTGGCCACACCATCTCCAATATAAGCACTCTTACACCTGTTTCCGGCATTACTCTTGGACTGTTTGGCCCTTGGAAGATGGAATCGATAGGCTGCCCTGAAACATTAGGAAACAACTACAGATATACGCTGTGTAACAATGCAGAAGAGTGACAACCTCTTCTGCACCATGTTTGAAGCCTGAAAATTCAGAAAACATGTGACCTGCTCTCTACTTGTCAATCATAGTAGAATTAATTAGTCTATCTGCTTGTTCAAAGACGTGATATTTTATACAAAGTTTTAAGTGCAGTAGAAAATCACAGCCACCACTAACAAATTGATTGAAATTTAATTGTGTATTCATTCATTGCATGTTTGAGTTGTATTCTAGACAAGCACAGTGTAGAATGATGTTCATTTGTACCTTACAGACCTGCATGTTGTACTGAAAGTTGTGATGTGGCTTGGAATAGTATGGTGTTGGAGTTAAATGCTTAGGCATATCTTTCCATTCTTAAAAGAAAGTTTCAAATTTTTTTTGGGAGGGGGGGGGAATGTTGTTGTTGTTGTTGTTGTTGTGTTATTGGTTTTATTAATGTAGCAACAGAAGGTGTGAGAAATATTTGTGAGTGAAATTTTTTCAAATGTTTTTCCCAGAAAATATATTTTTATTGAAATTATGACATTGTACATTGTTAAGGTTTCACAAATTACGTATACATTTGCAACCCATAAATACAACTGGATCAAGAAATACCAATCGTTTAATATGTATGTGCCAGATTTATATGCTTTTTCCTTTCTCACAAATTGCGGTATGCCTTTTGTTTGGTGTTGGCACCTTTTAAAAATGCATTCACGGATATGTACTGTATGTATATTTTGTTTGTGAAGAGCCATATTGGAAAGGGCAAACATATGTATGAGTTTTTATGTATTGCAGAGAATATATAGAGTGAGGAACAATTTGTAGGTTTGAGAATTTAATTTATAAGGGCTGTTCTGTGAAATAGAGTAATTAATAGCTTGATGTGCCGGTCCCAATGGCCGTACGGTCTAAGGCGTAGGTCTTCGGCCGCTCACCTGCTGAGATCGTGGGTTCGAATCCCACCCAAGGCATGGATGTTTGTGTTGTGAGTGTTGTGTGTTGTC
>JGI20166J26741_11552140_pt1 | contig 12156 bp, 4 predicted proteins | sample TergutCu122P5_FD_26741 | JGI IMG/M metagenome (IMG submission 26741) | reverse complement strand
CCCCCCCCCTCCGACGGTTTAGCAGCCTACAGAACACAGACCACTGGAATAACGAACCAGCCTTCGTTACGAACGCTGAAACACGAGCAGAACGCAAACGCTCCAGCTTCTAGTTTTGACCACGACATTGTTAGGATTAGGAAATTGAGGCCATTTATGAAAACCGCATAGATTTAGATTACAGACAACAGGTTATTTGCTCCAGATTTAATTAATTTTATATTGCTATTGTAAGAACGACAAAACCGATGTAACATATCTCAGTACCAAACCGGTACGCGTCATCAGAAGAACTGCTGGTGTAATTGCCGGTTTATAACACTGTTTTAAAAATGCTATATCCAGAACAGGCACTGCGTTACAGGCCAGAAGGTTGCGGATTCGATCCCCGATGGTGTCATTGGAATTTTTCATTGACAATCCTTCCGGCCTCACTACGGCCCTGGGGGTCGACCCAGCCTCTAACGGAAATGAGTACCAGGAATATCTCCTGTGGGGTAAAGACGGGCGACGTGTAGGGCTGACAAACTTGCACCTTAATGTGCCTCAACCTGCTGTAGCCCTAAGGGCCTGTCGGGGCCTGTATAAGGGTAGCCTTATGTACGAGTAGAACACAGGGGTACGATGTTCTTATGGCCAATCGCCATGCCCGTTGCTGTCGGCTGGTTCGCGGGTCGCACGTGGAAAAATAACAGTAAGTGGGATAGCAAGCAGCTTAATTATTATGGGCACAACGATGTGTGTATTGTGGAAAGAACGAAGTGTGCTGTGGGCACACAGATGTGGTGTGAGTACACCAGTTCCCTGACATTACACTGCCACACAATGTACTCCATTTGTAACCACCGATTTTCAAAGTATACTACAGCTAACAGTAACCCCTGAACGGTAAAACTGAGATCACTGACATGAGATTTTCTGACTGCAGGTTTCGCTTGCCCAGGAAGCCAACTTTGGCACAGCAAGTGATGACGTACATTTGGAAATAGCCCATCCTGTCAAAACATGAAAAGTATTTTTTGCAGTTTTCCAAGGTCATCCTGTGAATTCCATGACAATTTTCCTTCACCAAGTCTCAGGAAATTCTGTGCAAAGTGCCCCAACAGTCATAACCCCCTGCTGGGACATTCGATATTGTAATGGGGTGCGGTGGCTATCCTACCACCGACACCATTACCTAAAAAGGGTATCCGCTGCCACCACTTTGGACAACGCCATGACATATGTATACAATATATAATATTTTCCACGACACTACCACATAGTACAAGAATTTTATAACATCTAAACAAAATACAATAACCCAATCAAAGTTTGAGGTATAATACTAAGTACTTCTAAACAAAATACAATAACCCAATCAAAGTTTGAGGTATAATACTAAGTACTTCTCTAACACATGGATTACAGAACTGCCGTAAGGGAAGCTTTATCACCTCCCGCTGCCGCGTATTCCCTTCCTTCTATTTCCCATCCAATCAATTTGGAATACGAGATTACAAAAGCAACCAAATGAACCCAAACGTAACCCTATCATTTCGCACACCTCAATTTGGCACCAAACAACTTAATCACGCTTACCTAACCCACATCTTGTAAATTTTACTATTTTTCCACTCCCCACACGTCTGCCGCTACCGAAGGTTCAACGAAGACTCTGTACCGCCGCTTTACCAAGCTACACCACGCTTCTCAGCTAAGTCAGCGTTTCCCATATTCACCTAGCAACAGTTCTCTGCAGTTTTAACTGGTTTGCTGTTGCTATGTGAATGATAGGTGGTCTGGCCTTCCTGTTTGTTCGACTGGGAGATATACCCAGCCGTTCCTTACAATGCTAGCAGCATATATGAAATAATTAAAATGAAATGGAATAAAATAAAATAGAATATTCTCTACGGGGCATTACAATATTTTGTCGGGCGTCTCACGCTAAGTATATCGATATTCTGTCGGGCGTGTAACGCTAAGTGTATCGATTTTGTATCAGACACCTCACTGCTAACGCTCTGCGTGCCCGCATCCAGTAAACAGCGCTACAAATACCAGTTACTACCGCAGTAATTCTACAAGTTGGTTACTTCGTTAGAAAATTGGTTAACCTTGCTAGCATTACTGTCTTCTGGGATGTGACGCCGTGAATTTATTTCACGAAGCTCAGTCCACAGTGCGTCGCTTGATTTGACAACAGCAGCGAATAAGGAACTGAAGTGAACTCGCAAGAGTAATGTCGTAACCTGACGTAAGCCCACTAATTCACAGCTTTCCCCGGACGAACTCAGGTAAACACGAAGGGTCCCAGTCACGTTAACTGATGTCCAGCCCTCATTTGAACCGGATACCTGCAGAACACAAATCAGAAACCTAACGCCCCGAGCTCGGTGACGACGTGTAGTTTGGCGAACATGTACCCACGTTTCGAAGCAAGGTGGTGCCCCCATCTTCAGGCTATGATACACCGCTAAAACACGGACGCCCATCTACCAAACAGCACGGCGTCAAAGCCCAGAAGGCCACAATCTTCACAGTCGTCATCAATCCACTCCCCCTCACAAAACTCAGCAGCTAGCAGTAGAAACAATTCGACTGCCGGTTTAGTCAGACCTGCTGGGCATCAAAGAGGCACTAAAAATAGCGGCCAGTATCACGGAGTTCATTTAGTGAAACAACCGAAACGTATCAAGGCCTGACCTTTAAAATGTATCGATCTGCAGAGTCCGCTGCGACAGAAGTTGCAACCCAGCGGCAGTCAGGAAGCTTTGGGCTGACACTGACACGTTTCATTAGATTGCATCCGGAAACCGCAAACTGGACGTAATGTACCACGGACCCCCTTAAGTTGGGAGATACGACGGTGTGGTTCATCGACAGTCATTCAACTGTTGTTACCATCAGAAGGGCAGTCCGAATATAAGCTATCCCTGCTTGCTGCAGCGAGTCACGTGCTACACACCACAGCAGCCGTCACTGGCATGCACACCAACACCAGTTCTGAACAAGTTCTACTTACCGAAGTGTAGATGTCCAGCTGCTTGTACGGGTTCACTGCGATCAGGATCGTGCCGGAGTATGTCTGAGCTGCAGTTAAGGAAGACATGAAAAAATGCACCTCTAGACACAGAACAGCATGTAAGCAATACTTTGTGACCGACTGGGCTGCAGGCTGCAGCACAAAGAACTCCCAAGGGCGTTTTCGCAGTCCGTAAAGATAAACTACGGCATGGTCAGGGATGGTGGTCAGCAGTTTGCATGGAAGGACTGCGAAATGACCGTGATAAAGTAGACTGAACCACTCAACTGAATCAATGACCAAAAGCAAAAATGTGTGGAGCTACATCTCCACTCCCGCACACTTATTCGCAACGTCGTGATTTAAACTTTCCGGTGCTACGTAGTAACAAGGCCTTCGCCATATGGGTTCAGCACTGCAGACGACCGCGGAAAAGAGGGCAGCCTATTGCGTGTTCAGACACTAGTGTGTCCAGACACTGGTATGTTCAGACACTAGTGTGTCCAGACACTGGTGTGTGCAGACACTGGTGTGTGCAGCAACTTGTGTATTCAGACACTAGTGTGTCGACACTGGTGTGTGTGGACACTTGTGTGTCCAGACACTGGTGGGTTCAGACACTGGTTTGTGCGGACAATGGTGTGTGCTGTCACTGATGTGTGCAGACACTGATGTGTCCAGACACTGGTGTGTCCGGGCTCTCAACAAACATGAATTACTGGTGAGCATGGCAACGAAATAAGAGGCGAATTGTTACCTAAATGGGAACTTCAGTGGAAAAGGTTAAAGCAATACACGGATGGCTTTAACTTCACAACTCAGGCGTTTATCACCAAGGTTGTGTGGACACTGTGTCGGTCTGTCCTTCCGTTAGCCTGTCCGTGACCCAGCATCACCACACAAAGGTCTTGACTATAGTCGCCGGGAAAACGTAACTTTTGTGCAAGTCGCCTACGTGAGAGCTGCATTTTATTTCAGGGCGTAAATAAATTTAAACGCGCACATTTCATACATGAAAACCGATTTTGATACAATTACAAACGGGAAATTTCTACGTGAAAAACTGATTAAGGGAAAGCTGCAGTGCACTTAAGGGTGCAAATGAAATACTACCCTAGTCTCTATAATCTTTATTCGATTTAGGATAAAATTCGACACAGAAAGTGCTCACAAAAATTACAGTGTAACTGTGTGCTTCGTGAAAATCGACGCAGCGAATACGCCAATTGCAACCTTGTTATCGGTTCACACGCAATACGTTATCGCCCAGACGCTAATCCCAGGGCACGCATTTACTTTCTGTTTGCTGTGTCCAAAGTTCAGTTTAACCGCCACACGCCGGGTTCGAGAATATGTTGCTGAAAAAGGCATTTCGGCCTAAAAGAGAGAGAGAGAGAGAGACAGATTAACACGAAAATGGACAGCACTGAACTGCTCACAAAACAATATTGGGTAATGGTATTAAGGAGGATGAGATGGGCAGGGCATATGGCAAGTATGGGGAAAAGAGAAATGCATACAGGATTTTGGTGGGTAAACTTGAGGGAATGAAACCAGTCCGAAAACCTAGAAGTAGATGAGAGGTTAAGTGGATCTTAATGGAACAGCAATGGAATCGCGTGGATTGGAATGAACTGGTTCAGGAGAGGGAAGATTGGCACGCCCTTTAAAGAAGCAAGTGGAGATCACAAGAAGCAAGTGGAGACACAAGAATGGGTGGAAATCCTTCATTAACAGATAAATCATTAATTTTATTCTCATACATTCTTCTACATCACAAAAAACGGCAATTCGCCTCCAGACACAACACTGTAGTGTCACATAACACACACAGTGCTGCACAAACCATTGCCAGGCACTGCTTGTTACAGCAGTTTAAGAAACACAATTGCGTTGTAAAACTCGATTGTTCTGTTAACGAGATCTCACTAAATTTTGGCTGTTTATTGAAATGACAAATAAATACCATGTTTATCGGTTAAAATAACATACCGATATGCCATAAATAAAATCTATTCATGTTTTTCTCTTTCTAAACGGCCCTCTGGTTCAAATAGGATCAATATTCTGCGCTGTTATATTTTTTGTATTATTCCGGCTGATGTTCCTACTTCAGGCGTAAATTGATAAAATGTACTTCTTTTTAAGGCAGTTTTGTGTTCGTCGCTGTGGATTCTGGGGATCTATTTAATGCGGGTTTTTAAATATAGTTTATATAGCTAATTTCGTTCTTATGTACCTTAAATAACACAGCTTTCGGCAGTTTTACTGCACTGGGCAGGAAAGTGGTTGTGTTTTAAGCATTCGGCAGTGTGACTGCACTGGGCAGGCAAGTGGTTGTGCTTTAAGCTAGTGTTTCTCAACCGCCGGGCCGCGGCCCGGTACCGGGCCCTAGCATCAGTTATACCGGGCCGCGGGAGGTTCTCCTGGAATTTGTCATTTTAGTTTCCTAAGCATTTTTCATAAATAAATATTTTATAGTGGAAATATTCTGAGGAGAATAATATTCCTCAATGTGTCGAAAAGCTCAGACCCAGAAAGCCTAAATAACACCTGTGCAGCAAATGTCAGTGACCAAGCCGCATATTTTTAAACATGGAAGTATTCATGAATGACCGGGAATTTTCAGACATCGAAATCATTCTACTTTCGGGAAAGGGAATACCGCTGTTTATGACCGGTCATAAAAATTGCCTGCAAGCCGATTACAACAATGGGCGGCGTATCCTCTGTTCTCAAAACTGAACGAACTAACATCTGTGTTGCAAATGTCAGTGACCAATCAGCAAGGAAGTATAAAGAAAAAATTTTGTTCCACTGAAACTGAAGATCAAGGCAGTCTGTATCCGATTCTCAAATCTAGTAACACTGAATACTGTTTCTTCGCAATTTGCAGTGCGTAGGTGCTGGTTTCGAAACCCAAGTGCCATGATTTTTTAAATTTAATAGGCCTACAGATTTAAATTTTTAAATGAATAAGAGACAAGGGACTTCGTTTAATTTTGGTGTTAAGACAACTCGTATTGAAGATGTTTGTGACGCAACAAATAATGATTCATCCACCTCAAGCCTACAGAGCGATCTCAAAGATGTACAAAAGGAGAGGAAAACTACCAGCACACAGAAGAAAAAGTCTGCATTCACTCGTAAGTACATGGACAGCTATTTAAAATTTGGTTTCATACAATTCCCTGACACTGACCAATTGTCACAACCTCAATGTGTCATTTGTGCTGCTGTTCTGGGAAATGAAGCTATGAAGCCATCGCGACTTATCCGACATCTCAACACAAAACATTCCTATCTAGTCAACAAACCCATTGAATTCTTTATGCGTAAAAGAGATGCACTTAAAATAGAGAAGAAAATTATTTCCCAAGCTTCAACCACTGACAATTCACTTCTGACGGTATCCTATTTATATCATTACAGATAGCTAAATGTAAAAAACCGTATTCCATTGGCGAAGAACTCATTAAGCCTTCTTTGACTGCTGCTTGTAATGAAGTATTAGGTCGGTCCGCGTCAAGTAAAATGAAAGACATCCCATTGTCGAATGATACAGTTGAGAGGCGGATATCTGATATGGCAGAAGATACTGCCAAAATTAACAAATCGGAATTATTTGGATTACAACTGGACGAATCTACAGATATTCAGAACAACAGCATTTTACTTACGTATGTACGATATAGTGACCATGACGAAAGTGACGTAAAAGAAGACATTTTAAGTGTTTCTGACTTACCTACGCACACTACCGGCAGTGAAATTTTCAAAGTTTTAAATGTCTTCATTGAAGAGGGAGGTCTCGAATGGAAAAATTGCGTTTGAGTTTGTACTTACGGCGCTGCATGTCTTACAGGTAGAAATTCAGGTTTAGTCTCTAAAATTAAGGAAATGGCGGGCAATAACTTATTGTCAACGCATTGCTACATTCATAGACAAAACCTGACCTCCAAAAAAATGGCACCTCAGCTAAATGAAGTCCTGTCTCAATCTGTTAAAATTATTAATTACATAAAACCAGTGCTTTAAATACAAGACTGTTAAAAGCATTGTGCCATGAAATGGGCTCTGATCATCAAAATCGTCTTTTCCATTCGGAATTTCGTTGGCTGTCCCGCGGTGAAGCTCTCAAGAGGTTATAAGAACTCCGAAAGGAAGTTGAGCTGTTTCTAATTGATAAGAAAAGTGACCTGTCCCATTATTTCCAGGATAATAAATGTGTAGCCAGGCTGGCATATCTCAGCGACATATTGTCTTACATGAAAGAGTTGAATTTAAAACTTCAAAATCCAGATAAACAATATTTAATGCTTGGAACAAGATCGAATCATTCAAAAATAAACTCAAACTCTGGCTTAATATGATTGCAGAAGGAAACAATGAAATGTTTCAGTCGTACTCAGATTATATTGTGGAAGCAGATGATTTCTATTCACGGAATTCAGTTTCAGATATTACTGCAGCTCACTTGAAGATGTTGTTGTTGTCTTTTGAAAAGTATTATCCCGAACATGAGGATCCCCGGAGGCAAAATAGGTACACTGTGAACCCTTTAGTTGAACACAAACAGACAGCCCTTTCCCATGAAGAAACCCTTCAACTTATGGAATTATCATCGGACAAAGGACTGGAAAGTACTTTTAATTCTATGAGTAATTCGAAATTCTGGACAAGAATGAAAAATGAATATCCAAATTTACATGAAATAGCAACGATATTTCTTCTTTGTTTTTCCACAACATATCTTTGTGAAACTGCATTTTCTGCCATGATTGTTTAAAACGAAACAGAGAAACCGCCTGCAACTTTCTGACTGTCTCCGTTTGGCTATCACTTCAATTAATCCCAGAATTAATAAGCAAACGGACAGAAAACAGCAACAAAAATCTCACTAGCCTAACTAGAACCTTAAAAACCTCAGCTGTAATAAAAGAAACTAAGTTTAACTTTTTCAATAACTTATAATTGGTGTGTTAAAGTGATGCGTTTCCAAATTCAAAATATTAATTAGTGTTGGAAATAGTGTTTAGAATTGAGAGATTCATACATTTTCATTTATTAAATTGCATACTTTGCATATACAAATATTTGGCGTGTGTATGTGATAATAAGTGTTTCGCCGACAAGTTGACATTCTTCTGCCGCTTCCCCTGCTCATCTGACTTCTATGGTGAGTTAAATGCATACATATTTTTCTCACTACTGTTTTTTACAAACCAACATCATTAAAATCAATTTAACAATAAAATAATCAATTTTACAGTGAATAATATTATAAATTTTTGGTGATCAGAATGGGATGTCAATGAAAATCAGCACAAATTCCTTTAATGATGTTGGCTGGAGGAAACTACAATATGTTACAAAATTACAATATGCTACAAGATTTCATTAGTCCAGTGATTGATAACTAATTTAAATGTAATTTTATATTTGCCAACTTGCCACACCATACACATAAGTGTACAAATACTCTTTATGATTATGCCATAATTAATTATTAATACTTATGTGAGTTTAATGTATGAACTTAAAAAAAATTGGTAAGTTATTCACGAGTAAATTTGTTGGGACCGGGCCCTTATCTTATAAAAAAAGGATTTACGGGGCCGCAGTCTCACAAAGGTTGAGAAACACTACTTTAAGCCATGAACCCACAATCCCCTCTTCTCCCACTTCAGTAAACAAGGAAGTGTTTCAAAATAAGCTGACATTTACGACAATATCGGCCGTTGTCACATTCTGCAGCCTCCTTGCACACAACCGGTCGTTCCGCTTTGTGGCGGTGTGCATGAATGAACAATGTTAGCAGTAAGTATTTCATAAAACAGAAGTGCCTGTCGAGTCGGCGATAAAAACTAAAATTTAACCAAACTGACATTCGTTCAATCAGAGTCTCACATTTCACGCTATAAAGGAAAATTGGAGATATGGTGGTACAGTTCCACGCATTCTCCACATCAACACTAAATGGACGGTGGGTGGTCAACTTCATATCATGGCCGTTTTATCTCCGAGAACAACAAAATCCCCTGGTTATTACTCAGCACTGGAAAAGAGAAAAATTTGTTGACCCCTGCCAGGAATCGAAACACGATCGGTAGGTGTCTCAGCCCCTACCAAGTCCCCACGCCAACTACACTTTCTCCCGCGGTCAACACACTCTGTTACACAGCAAGTGACGGACAGCCGGCCGATGCAACCTAATGACACCCGGACACCCAGCATTCACACTGTGACTTGACAGGACTCGATCCCTCTTGCGATCACTGTAGGGACAACTTTAAAAAACATGCATTAACCGTGTACTAATTACACAGAAATGCGTTAGTTTTGCCGTATGTTGAACTGCCTTTTCTTAGTCATAGATTTGTTTGTTTGTTTGTTTTTTGCGCGACACCACCCCAGTGGGCCAGGACCTCCTCATTCACGAGGTTTCTAGATCACAATCAACGGACGCACCACAGACGGTAGGAATCCTCTGGACGAGTGATCAGGTCCTCGCAGAGACCTCTACCTGACAACACACAACACTCACAACAGACAAACGTACATGCACCCGGCGGGATTCGAGCCCACAGTCTCAGCAGACGAGCGGCCGCAGATTTACGCCTTAGACCGTGCGGACTCTCTGACCGGCAGTTTTTGATTAGAAAGTAAAGTCACCTGTTATACTGACATAAAATTGTTAAAAGTTTTAAGAAATTTTAAATCTTACATTTTAAACCCAGTGTCACTGCCATAGCAGCTAAAGAACCCCCCCCCCCCATCCAACCGCCTTTTTACATGGCTGTTTTCTCTCCGTCGTTTCGGTTTGTGTGTGACGTAAATCCGTTCCTCGCTACAGCTGCCGCAGGTTAGTGTGGAAGTTTTAAGGTACTGTGAATTGTAGCACCATGTGTTTGATTTGCCTTAAGTCCATTGCCATAAGTTCTTTTGATTTACGCAAGTCAACACCCAGATATGCTGCTCAGTAATGTTCGCATTTTACTATAAACTCTAAATTCATAAAGTAATGTACGGATCCTCACGGACGTGAAACGGCAAACAGAGTACTCAGACGTGTTCATGTGACATTTGAGGCGCTCACAGCGGTCTTGCTGAGGATTCGTATCTCCTGGCAAGCGAGACCGTGTCCTTTGATGAGTGGGTCCCGACGTTTCCAAGAATTGTGGCGTCTTCGACTTCAAGGGCCTAGCAGTCCAAGAAGAATGCTCAAATTGGGCTGTAGCCTCGAGGACGAAGGCACAACGATCTCACCTTCCAGAAGATACGAATCCTCAGCTATACTTTTAATTTGTGGAAAAACAGAAAACTGAGAAAAATGTCTTATTTAACCATGCTGTCAGTTGCTGAGATTATACAGCGTCGGAGACGGAACAGCACGAACGACATTGACGGGGAGGAAGGCCACTGCTACTCGGTCCACCGTAAACCACACACGTTTTGGCCTGATATCGAACTCGGGTCTCTGCACTGAGATGCACGAGGGCAGTGTTAGCACACTGTCCTTTGCGTAGTGTGCGACTTCGACTCACGGTGTTAAAAATGTTCGGACGTTTCGGCACACACAGAATAAACGTGTGTTACACTGAAGCTTTGATGCAGGTTGAACGTAAGACGCGGCTAAATGTTGTGAGCCGAATTAAGACAGAAACAGGCTGAGGAGGAGAACTGCTCGTGCGTGCGTTGGTGTGTGTGTGTGTGAACGGTCCAGACTGTACTTATGAATGACTGTATGACAGCAATGACAATGCATGTAGCAATAATCCAATTCAGTTTAATTCAATTGAAGTACTTTAGTGCAAGAATAAAGCCTACTAAAGACAAGCACTGAAAGAAGCCCCACTAACAAAAAGTGTAAGGATCATAAACAACAAAACAACAGTGGCACGCGCACAACACAACCCACACGTGTGCTGTCCGGTAACCGTACTGTCTCCACAGTATGGCGTTTAATTTCGTTATAAAAAATCAGGCAGAAATTGAGAGCAGATTGAAGTCGGGGAATGTATGCAATCATTCGGTGCAGAATCTTTTGTCTTCCAGTATGCTATCCAAAAATATAAATATCAAGATATACAGAACTATAATTTTGTCTGATTTGTGTATGGGCGTGTAACTTGGTCCGTCATATTGAAGGAGAAACGTAGGCTGAGGGTGTTGGAGAATAGGGTGCTGAGGGGGATATTTGGGTCTAAGTGGGACGAGGTAACAGGGAAATAGAGAAAACTAAATAACGAGGAGCTTAATGACCTGTACCGGGGTGCTGATAAGTCCTTTGCCTGACCTGCTTCCCGATGTATGTTGTTTCATGGTTAGAATATTTCGTTTGGTGCTAGTCTTGTTTATACGAGGGATTTTCAAAAAGTTTCCGCACTTTTATATTTTCGCGAGAAACGTTTAGGGCGGGAGGAGTAGTAATTGGTCGTGTCTGACTGTGTCATGTGACTAGTCAGTCGGGCAAGCCGGCTGACCTTGCAGTTTAGTATGAGAGTTGTCACGCTGTGGTGAAGATGGCTGCGAAACTTATAAATTGCACCAAAGAGGAACAGCGTTCTGTCATACGCTTTTTTTGGGTAGAAGGTGTGCCGGGAGCACAAATTCATCTCCGCATGTGTGCTCAGTATGGTGATAAAGTTCTCTCTCGTAGAATCGTCTATGAGTGGATTGAAATGTTCGAAAATAGCCGCACGAGTGTGACGGACGCAGAGCGCGCCGGACGTCCAGCTACAGCCAAGACCACGAGGAATGAAGAAAGAAACCTGGAACTGATTCGTGAAAACAGAAGAATAACAGCTGAAGAGGATGCAGGAAGGCTGAATGTGAATGTTGGTTCTGCCTATCCCCGGATTCATGACAGCCTTAAGTTCAGTAAAGTGTGTGCCAGGTGGGTGCCTAAGGAATTGACAGAGGAGCATAAGCGCAAGCGCTTAGACGTTTGTTCCCGACACTTGGCCCGTTATCGTGAAGAAGGTGACAACTTACCGCAGCAAATAGTCACTGGTGATGAAACATGGATTCACCATTACGAGCCCGTAAGCAAGCGGCAGAGTATGCAATGGAAGCATCCATCATCTCCTGTAGCAAAGAAATTCAAGACGCAACCGTCGGCAGGAAAGTTGATGTTGACCGTCTTC
>JGI20166J26741_11552029_pt1 | contig 12158 bp, 7 predicted proteins | sample TergutCu122P5_FD_26741 | JGI IMG/M metagenome (IMG submission 26741) | reverse complement strand
CACTGATTAATGCATGCAGAAAGAATGGAGATTCTAGGTATGTGGATGATGATTATGTACAAGGAGTCAAAACTACCATACATCACACAAATACATTAGATATCTCACTGGTGAAGTCAGAAGCTACTGGATGTAAGACATGTAAAATACAACTACGTCAGTGACTCAGGTGCCAAAAACTGTACTGTAACCACATACATTACCCATATTTTTTAGAATGTTAGCCAAGTAATTCCAGAATAGCTTCATTTAATAATTTTACCAACAGTTAATTTTTATGTTTAAGTATTTTTGTGGGGGAGGGAAAAAAAACTGCTCTGAATGTTACCAAACAGGCAGCTTTTAAAATCCTTTCTAGTTATTTCAGACAAAAGTATAAAAGGAAAAGAAAAATTTGTAACAGATTTGAACTCTTTGGACATACTATATCTCCTGGACCATAAGACACACCAAGATTTCACAAGGAAAATTTGGGGAACAATATTTTATTTGCAGATGAAACTCAAATTCACAAGTACTTATTCAACAAAACAGCAGTGTAGTATCAACTGATTACTGAATCCCCTACTATCACAATACTGTCCAGCTGTTGCTTTCTTCAAATAGTACATCATTTTCAGTATGAAGGGCATTACTGATCCCAGATATCTTGAATGACTTAACAATTGTTCTGTGTTTCATGTTTCACACCCCCATCATAAATCTATGACTTCAAGCTGTCCTACTAAAACCCATGATAATGTGTGCATCCACCTGTCTTCTTGCTTCAAAAATTTCCATTTTTATAGAATAAATTCCATTTCCTCTGTGGTCTGTTGTCAAGTTCTTCACCTCTGCTTCCAAGCCACCCAATTTTGCAATATATGTATGACAAGAGTTTCTTCTTCCTTAATGTCTGTAACTGTTACTGTCTTCTCATTCACATATCATTTGTTCAGTTGAAGATTGACAACAAATGACTTTCAGATCCCCTATTACTTTCACACACTTTCATTGCATTGAATTTGAAACCTACACTACATGAAAACATCTGTTTACTACCATATATTATGTGACGAAAAAAATTTATTTTCATAAATGCTACTCAGAAATTTGTGCTCCTGAACTACTGTATGCAATGGCAAGTCACATGACAACCACTGCTATGTTTCCAGTGAAACAGGAATCTCAGCTGCTTTGAAGACCACATTCACAGACCTTTAGGCCATAAGATCCAGGAGAATTTTAAAGAGTATGTTGTTGGGGCGAGGGGGGGTGTCTTGTGGTCTGGGAAATATGGTATTTTGTACATAAAACTGCAACTGATAAAATTAAAATGTGTAAAGCTTTCACAGACATTTCACGCATAATTTCCCTAAGTCCAATGCTACTTTTCTCAAACTGAGAAATTTTAAGGCATACTGACAAGCTTATTTTCTGAAATATAAATTATCAAAGAATTACCACTTCTATGATGAATAAAATATTACCCAATGCTGCCAACTGTAATTAAGTCTATTATGAAATAACAAGTCTGTACTTTTCAAATCAAATGACTCCCAGCTATACTGTTGTGTCATTATGTGACTAATCAAAATGTTAACAAATCTTTCATGACGAAGTCTTTTCATTATTTTTTGCTGGTTGACACAACTGTCATCAACAGTGTGTTCATGTCATTTAGCCTGCTTCTTATGAAAACACCCAGTCCACGTGACAAAAAGCTCTTCTGTTACCACTTTCTCATGTGAAAAATACAATTCCATATAAGAAAGTGGTACTTGCTATTAAAAACACCTGTCTCCAGATTCTCTTACATGGTTACCATGTGGCTAGGCTTGTAAGTGTACAGCCAGAAAGTGTAAAATAAGCACTTCATTCTGGTCTATAACATTTTCATCATGCCCGTGCTTGTATCATGTAAAAGTAGTCACTACAATAAAACACACTTCACAGTTGTATTCAAAACAGTACGTGAATATTTATAAAACAACGTCTCCCTCCTGTTGATCAAGTAAATAAATTAATATCATATTTTTAAAAAAGGTTAATATTAACTTTATTGTTTCTAGTGTTTTAAGTATGCACAGCATTTGACAAAACATCAAGCACATACAAATAGGAAACTAAGACATGTGCAGTGTGACCAACCACTCTGATTCAAAAATGAAATGCAACACTATTCAAAATTGACCCAGTAGAGACTAGGAAACATTGAAAAAAGAATAGTTTCTGTCACAAACATAAATATTGTGCTTTGATTTTGAGATCCAAGGTTCACCTGCAATCACAACAGCAACTTCAGACAGAACTCTAATAGAAAGAACAAGACTCTTTACACTTATGTGTTAAGCTTTGACATACATGGCAATATATTCTAGCACATGCACTGAATGCAAACCAAATCAGTACACAAAAGCAATGAGCTAAACTATGGTGTTGCTCAGTGAAAGGACATCATTTGCAATACCAATTTCAGCATCTAGTGGAAGAAAACTTCAAATGACAGGATTTGCTAGTCATAGAAATGAAGTGAAATACTTCAACACTCTTCTACAAAAACATTTCAAATAAAATTAAACTGCTTAACAAGTCAGATTATTAAATCAAAATCATACTCTCTACGCTTCTGGAAAGCGGCGTGCGTGTTATCAAAGTATATAAAATACTGAATTGTTTCCTAAAACTGCTGCATCCATAAGATGAATTTGTGCCATGAAACTGATTTCATTGTAAGCAACAGTAATGGATCAAGGTACTTTAAATTAATTTATCATCATTGATAAACCAAAAAAACCAATGTTTAATTAAGTACTTTAAAGTTGGGCAGTGCCAGGGAACTTACCTGGTCACTCACCTAAATGCATACTTCTACAGTAACAAAAACACACATGCATACATACATAAAGTCCCTCAAAATGTTGAAGTTGATTACAGTACCTTTGTGCTCTTTTAAATATAGAATGAAAAAATAATTTTTAATACTTACAGTTAAATATTTACATACTAATTCTACAGGCAATATATCACACAATTAAAAAACATTCTCTTATATAAGGTTACCAGCCTTCAGTTGGATTTACTGCAATCGAAGTGGCAATAAACCAAGAGTATTTAAATCACAGTGACTTAAAAGAGGACACTGCTAACTTACAAAACATCATGGAAGCAATTCAAGAGGGAAGCTAATGCCCCTACTGGGTCAAAAATGAGAATCAAACATTCTGTCCTGCATACCATCCTACCACCTATTGAATGGAGTGCCAGCAGTAGGCAAAGAAGACAGGCATTACTTACAGCTACTATGATGTTATGAAGGTTGCAGGTCTGGGCAGAACAGTGGGACTTGTAAACTTCGCTTGACTTGACTCCATCAAACAAAATGTTATGGCAGTTCTTCTGCGTTCTAAACTACAAATCTAGGAACAGTAACAATAATAAATACCGAAGGGACTACAACATTTTGTACGCATGGATCAGGCAACTTAATGACTGCACACTTCAACAGACTGTGCACTGTGTTGTTCAATAAGAATAACACAATTTCTACATACAATTTGTCTGTAATATTACAACTGAATCAAAAATGCAATTTATATTTCATTTACTTTTTCCTCACGTAGGCTAATCATTTACCGTGTGTATGTGGTTGTGTCCAATGTACTCAAATAAATCAATAAAATTTCAAAGTTTTCAGTAACCTTTGTTCGCACTATAAACTTAGTTTTTATCAGTAGGTGGCTTTAGATGTGACATGTATAGTTACAATATGTACCCATTTTTAAAAACTGTTAAATTAGAGAAAGCCACCCACTGAGCTATTCTGCCACCCTAACATCCATTTCTGAAAAACAGGACTTCAGTCAGAAACACGAAGAACAGAAAATTTGCCTGGATGAACACATAAAAATATGACATTCGGATGAATTCTGTTACTTCTATAACTGTATGGTGTGTAAATAAGTAACTTACAAAATCATGGAACAGATCAATGTTTTCTGCCCATGCCCTGCTCCTCACACTCATTTCAGAGCTATATCAAGCTCAGTCAAGAGAAGGGGGGAGGGGAAGGGAGGGGAGGGATATAAGAAATGAGGCACTGGAACCTAACCAGCTGTTAACAAATTAATATACTTCATTAAAGTCTAGAGGCAAATTATAGAGCCAGTAATTCCAGCCAAAGATCATGAGAAGTTTTTGGATAGCTTGATCAAGTTAATACACATATCCTGTGAGAACACATCCAAGAAACCGAACACATGGAACTATGCACTAAATGCAACAACTTGGCACAACCAGAAAAATGACATGTAAATGTGAGTGATGAACCCAGAATTTTACTTAAGAGCATGCCTGCAGCTTTATTCAAAGATATGTTCAACACTTCAAAAATGAGAAGTCACACTCCACCTCCATTGTGATAGGTAATGTGGATCAGTTGATACCTTTCATTTTCCAAGGAAAACCTGTGCCATAAATAAATTCACCAGTTTATGTAAATAAGGTACAAGAAATAAATATTCGAAGCATTCACACAGTACTCACTCAACAATCACTATCCTACTGTTAGACACTGATCCACAGACACTACCACACGAAGCATAAATAAAGTTAACAAGTATACTGCAGATACTGAAAAAATGGAAGGCAACATGGTCAAATATGTGTAACAGATTTCACTTTGGCATGTATCGAGACTGAAAAAATATGTGTGGTACGGAAGCCCGCTAGTACAGGCAATATAAGTCAAGTGCTCCGTTGATGTTTGGGTTGCAGACTGTTAACACTGTACAAAGTCCACCAAACAGCAATACAGAATACAAATATTCTGACATGCATACCCCCATTCAAAAGAAGAGATAATTTGCCAAATTTTCTAAAACCAGGAAAACAGCAGGCATATAAACAGTCTGAAACAGATTTTACTACAATCAGAAGAAAATATGTCATGGGAAAGGGCTGAACATATTCAATTTTGTTGCTGTACAGAATACTACATTTTATTCCTCTCTCTCTCTCTCTCTCTTGAACAAATGTGTTGCGGTTGTTTCCACTTGCCTGGCGACAATTCAGGCCTCTGTGGATGCTATGAGACTACCCTTAGGGGTATAAGCAGTAGCATTTGGGTCAAGATTCGACACAGTACAGCCAGGACAGGGACTTGGTGTCTCAGCAAGGCGCAGCTTTGACATCCCACTACTGTTTGTCGGACCAGGACCAAATGTGTCTGTAGGCATCACTGCTAACACCTGTGCTATCTTGCTCTTCAGTTCTTCAATTTCCTTTTCTTGTGCCCTGATTACACCTGAAAATTTCAAAGAAACCAATGTACAGAGCTTACTCTTGAAAGTAGTCTCCTGTTTAGTTTTCATCATGTATCCTTGTATTGACTTGAAAAAAGTTAATCCATTAATCATGCAAGCACTTCCTACAATTCAATGCAAGACTTACAATACACCTCAAAAATCAAGACAGGTTTCACACTAACCCTGTTAACATTTAACGAAACGGCAATGGAATTAAATGCCCACAGTGATCTGCAGAAGAATGAAATTTAAATGTGGGGTTACACAAGAGAAGATACACACACAAATGTTCAGCACTCTGAGCATCACATTGCATGCTACATAAGTATAATGTTCAGTGCCAAATGGTTAAGCAACTTCAAATCCTGACAGCATGTAATTTCAATCTCCAATGTGGACTGGAATGTGACTGTATCAATGGTATAGAAGTGGTTTGTAGATGCAGCCTGTTTGTATCTGCTTATGCTGAGGCAGACAATTAAAACAATGTATAAACAAGGATCAGGTGTTTATAACTGAAATAAGTGGACAAAAGTGACTCTGTCCACTGTTGTTAGGAATGTTTTCATCCTTGCATAACACTTGTTGCAATCACTGCAATGGTCCATAATCACATAACCACCAAACTATTGGTAGGAAAAAAGGAAGGTGGAGAAAAAAAGTGAACCATTTCAATCTTGGTTAAAAGCAGCCTAAAATAACGGACACTTCATATGAAGACCAATATACATTTCTGTATATCACCAGTATACACAGTCCTTACAAAAATTTTAACCGCACCTAGACTGCATTGACGAGTTCTGCTTTCTATTCTTGTAGTGTCAGGCTACATTAAAACATAACTTTGAAACACAGAATAAATAAGGTACAAAAGTCATTTTACATGCATATACATAGACACACACCAAGCATATTTAGTTTTTTTTAGTGTGTGTAGTAAAGTGTAGAGTGAAGGCTTGAACAATGACTGCTTATTCATTCAGTACAGATTGCAGCTTTGACTCCTCATCCATTCGAACATGCACCCACCTACAGTGTATGGCAGCAAGTGAATATAATATTTGTTTACTGCAAGGGAAACCTTGTGTGTCTGTTGGATCAAAAGATGAACAAGAGTAACTATTTCAGATGTGCTGAACATATAACTCCAAAAATAGATGATTTCTGATGGGTGCACTGACCCTATTTCTTTACAAAAACTGACAGCCATACAGCAGCAGAAATGTCCACACTATTTCTTACAGAATTTTCACACAACCAACCAGGAGAGACTGAAAAAATTCAACCCAATAAGAACTATATAATATCAATGGAGAAGAAATACTGACCACACGTTGATCTTAACCTAGTTTAAATGCCTACAACAATTTGTCAATGTCGTTGGAAGACATTATACTATAATAGCCTTTTAATAATAAGTATTAATGCTTTGATAGTAATTGCCCTTTTTCTCCAAACTTTACATACTTCACTGTCCAGACTGCAACCAGTGAAGAAATTATTACCATTTACCTATGCAGAGAACTGGATAAGGAATAATAAACATGTTATAATCTGACAATTTTTGTTAATCTGATGTTCATGCAACACTAACATGCAAATAACTATAAGCTAACCCACTACAGCCCTGAACTGGCCCTAACAGCTTCAGGAGGTTGAGGATCCCAAAATTTCTAGGCAAATGGCACATGAAGGTGGCAAGGTTGTCAGCCCCATGCACCAGCTGCCTTATACCCCAGCAGAGAGTCCTGACAGTCATTTCTGATACAGGATGGGATAGCCCCAAGGTCACAGTGTGGCCACAGAATTAAGTCAAAATACTTATGAGTAAGCAGAATATATAAAAAGTAGACCCATTATATGCGTAACTTACTCTCTCTTATTTCAAGCTGACGTTTGGCTTCCCCAAGAGCAGAAAACAGATCGAGCTTTATGCGGGTCTCTGCACTGAGACTGTTTTCTAGATGAGCATTCTTGTCTTGCATAGCAGACAGAGCTGACATCAATATTTCTGTCTCATTATGACTTTCTTTGTACTGTCGCAGGCTCTGTAAATTTACAAACAGTACTCGTGTAGAACAACAGTCAGTATTAATCAGCCAAATACAGTGTTCACAGGAATCTTCAATTCACCTGCATCTCTCTCTCAGCTGCCAGGTACCTATCATCTTTAAGTTTGAGTTCCCGTCGCAGCTGTTTACCCTCTGTTTCCAGGTCACGTCGCCTGGCTCGACAACTTTCTGTGCACTCATTCCTATAACAATACACATTCAAACTAAGTTATATAATCCCTCAGCACCTTATGATATCCTTTGCATGACAGAGCTGAGTGTCATATAGAACCATTTCATGTACTCATAATGCCAGTAATGCCACTAACATACTAATAAATAAACAACATAAAGTGATCAAGAAAGATACATGTTTTGGTTGTGTAAAACAATTTTCATCAGGCTTTGTATTTCAGAAGTGAAAAAGAAGGAAATCACATAGCTATACACATACATTCGATAATAAAACTTACAGGCGAGATCTCGTCCTTACAGAAAATATTTGTACAAATCTCATTTGGGATACAATTTTATAACATGTAAAAGTATTGTAAAACATTATTAGTTAGGAAAAAGTAATGCACAAAATTCTTAAAACTGGAGATGAATCCACAATAAAAGTTTCAGAACTGATGACTACAACGCCATGTGGGTGATGAGCCGATAGTTCAATAGGGATAGAGTAAAAACATTTGACCATTTCATCAAAATTCGCATAACACTTACTCGAAGACAGCCATATATTTGGTCCCATGGAGAGCATAATGGGCATATTACCTTTTAACAAAAAAGGTATCCACTTAGATACCAGAGAAAGATTTTGTATTTATATTGAAGCAACATTTCACAATCAAGTTACTGATAAACACACTATCTGATCTACAAAATATTCAAAATTATCACCAACAGGAAAAGACTCAACATCCCTACCCTACACTTATACATTTTCTCTTTTCCTTATGCCCTCAATTCCTACCATTCCCCCTCGCACCACCCTCATACCATCCTTACCAGTCACTATATTTGACCACTTCATAGACAGACTACATGAGCCCACAACAAATGCAAACTTATGGGTGCACTTTTGTGGATACTAGACACATTTCTACTCAGTGGTTGGAGCATGTGATAGTCCACAGCAAAATACTCACGCTGATATATGCCTGTGATTGAAAGTGATCCACTCAGTATGTTGTGAATACCATATCATATTATATTTGATGAAGTTACTTTGTATTTCAACAAAATTATACAGAATAACACATCAATGTAAGTATAATTTCTAACATAATTTACTTTTCTCACACTCCTTATGCCTTACATTTTCTTACACACAATGTTTAATTATAGTATACCATCTTATTACAGATGAGGGGGCCCTGGCCCACTGGGGGCTGTTGCACCAAGTGGAGGGGAAAAAATCTTATTACAGATACAACCACTACATTACTGTACCTCCAATGGACAATCAGCTCATCGCTTTCATATTTCAAACACCCACAAGGCCTAATAGTCATCAATTCTGGAACTTTTATTGTGGATTCAACTCCAATTTCAAGAATTTTATGCCTTACCTCTTCTGAACTAATAATGTTTTACAGTACTTTTACATATTGTAAAAATGTTACCCAAATGAGATTCTACAAATATTTTATGTACCAATGAGAACTCGCCTTAACTCGGGATGTAACCAATGGCAGACGACTAATACAACAGCAGATAGTGATAGTGAGGTACATATGAAAAAATTCAGTGTATTAAAGCTGTAAGTATATATTATAGCACATAATTAACTACGCTGGATATCCAGGCAAGAAATTTGGTTGAATGAATAATTTTAAGGCAATTAAAAATCTTCTCATGTACATCACAGACAAATTCATACTGGCCTTGATATGAAGCTAATAAAAGGAATGGCAGTGACGATGACCTCACACAGGTCCACATGCATGTGTCAAGAAACCCACACTGACAAATCTACAGTAACAATCAGTTGGGTTTATAAAATTGTGAATATAAATCAATATTTCAGAATTTCATTCCTGAGGTCATTCCCCAATATAAATGTCATATGAACATGGTCCAGCTGTCAGTGCTAACAAAGCTATTTTTCCTGTTGTAGTTTCAGCATGAATGAATGAGAACATATCGACATGTTCATATGGAGATTGGTATGGTATTACAAAAAAAAAAAATGTAGGGAGAAAAAGTAAAACACTGAAATGTTGACACTGGACAACACAATTGACCCCCAACATTCTACGAGTATATAAGGTTACACACTCCAAGGTATAACAAGTCAGTTTGTATATCCAAACTTTAGGTGTACAATCAGAATTGTTATGTAACTGAACCGTGCATTCACATTATTTATTAATAAAGTTTAGTGATGCCTCCTAAAATCCTGCTGAATCTGAAATATCCAGCTCCACAGCGACTGAGAATCAGGCCCATGTACATGGTATTTCTGACTAGGCTAATCCCAGAAAAAAAGAGCCTGCAACAATATAAAGCCACCAGACATTCCATATATTTCATCTTTCTCCCATGTCTACTCTAGTTCTGAGATTACTTGTTTGCAGCAGCTGCAATGGCAACAGCTCGAGCTGCTGCTGCCTCCTCTGCTTTCTTGGCCTTTCGTTCGGCAGCCAACTGTGCTTCACAGGAATTTCGCAAACGACGTTCTTCCTGCAGCCGGCGTTCCAGCTGAGAAATGGTTTGTTTGTCCATTTGACGAGCAGTCACCAGACCATGCAGCCTGCATAAGCAATTCAAATAAATGCCTTCCACTCATACAACTACCTGAGCATACTCTTTTGCTAAGTTACTTAGTACAACGTAATTCTATCACATAATGTAGACTAGTGCATATCTAAGCCTTGTACCATTTAACAGATGACAAGGTCAAGCAGCATCAAATAGGAAACATTCACATAGAATGGGATAACGAATGACATGGGTAACTTGAGAATCCTCAAAAAATGTGCTCTAACACAGCTTCAACTTCAAGAAACCAAAACCAAAAATGATATCAGAGGTCACATAGGCATCTACTTAGTGACGAAAATGCATAACAGCCAAAAGGGTAAAAAAACAACTCATTTCAATGCCACAGAAACATGTTCAAATCCAAACTTAGCTTTTCACATACATGATAAACAAGGCAATACTTAAGACAGTTATGTTGCATTATGCCTACCTACAATTTCAGGTTGATAATTCAATTCCAGGCTCAAACTTTAGATTAGCATTAAGATTTTGTTCACGTAGTTAAAAAATTTTCACAATTTTATGCACATTAATAATTTTTAGACTGTAAATTTCAATTACAATTTCCTATTCAAACAGAAGCAATGTAATTACGTTGCGGCAGTATACTCCAGGACTCATCGAGATTCATTATTAAGTCAGAGGCTTATCTCCATTCCAGCTACAACATTTTTGGCCTTGACAGAAACCTCCAGTCTTTCAGTCACCATTCCTTCTCACATCATTGTTGAGAGTTATTCACATAATCTTTATTTGAAGTGGTCCACATCTCCATACATCCTCAGGGCACTATGCAGGGCCAGTGAAGCCACACTTCGAAAGGTTCCAAGAAATTCTTAGAATTACCTGAGGTACAAAAATTTTTAAGGGTGTCAAAGATATTTCAGAGCCCATATACCAGTTCTGCTTCTAAGCTTAGAAGTATGCCTAATCGTTCTTTTGTTTTGCTGGAGGGAGTTCATATAGGTCCATACATGGACGTGGTTAGAACCTGCTAGAACGTGTATTTTATAGTTACGTATCAACTGGGAGTTGCTTATCTGCCATAAGAAATCATCATTACAAACATTTATGTTATGTACATTTGGGAGTTCAAATAAAAGTATTAATGTTGAATGAGTCCAAATTATGCAGGTGGCAGCAATTAATCTATAACGACACTGTTCTTATTTGTCTTGCAGCTATGGAAGACAGCATATTTCATAACATAACTGAAGTAAAGACTATTCTTCACTTTCACTACTCACTTTGACTGTAAGTCATCATTATCCTGTTGCAGTTGGGTCAGCTCACTTTTAATACTCTTCTCACCAGAGATCAATGTATTTATTTGACTACGGAGATCCTGCTCCAACTGTCTACTAGACTGAAGATCAGTCTTTAGTCTCTTAACATCAGCTTCCAGCCTGAAATCATAGAAGTTATAAATGCATAAGATACACCATGAGTAATTAATCACTTATCATTTTATTATACACAGTATTAATCATCAATTTAATTCTTCGCATAATGAGAATACCCTGCTTAAAAAAACACAAAATCTGTCATTTGTATGACAAAAGGCAACTACAATTAAAAGTTACAGTACTTCAAAATGCCAGTCATGTTACATGAATAATGTTCTTGTCTAATCTCTGAACAGTAGGACTTTTACATAAATGTATGGAAATATGTTTTAATTAGAAATGTTAAACCATCCAGCTTCTTACTTAAAACATTCCTACACATGCATCTTCAAAATAAACCTAAGTAGTTAGTATTTTACTTCTGAATGGAAAATTTTCAGAAATTCTTGATAAAGCATTCCTCATATGACAATGCAGTTTAATAAACATTCAGTTCAATGTGAAGCAAGTAACTTAACCCATTGGAACACACAGCCGGCTGCCAGTCAGTTGAGACATCGATGTCTTTTGCTTGTAATTCTAGCTTTCTGTCAGTAGATGGCATGAAATGTCTTATACCGTTTGAAAGCTGAAGGAAAACTCTATCGAATGGTGTATCATACGTGTAGATTGTATCGATCTTTAGGTTATAAATCGATCTTGAACAC
>JGI20166J26741_11551918_pt1 | contig 12163 bp, 8 predicted proteins | sample TergutCu122P5_FD_26741 | JGI IMG/M metagenome (IMG submission 26741) | reverse complement strand
ACCCTTGTAGTGCCGAAACGTCAAGAAAATCCGGGGCCTTAATCTACCCGGAACCCCTTGGGCCACCTCGGCCTGTCGCGGGACACCTTTACTTTTACTTGCCCTGGTCTCTAACACTCTCGAGCTATTTGAAACTAAGGTTCTCACAGCGGTCTCAATTTCAAATTCTTCTGGAATGTAAGCACATATACACAGGTAGACAGGTAACGAAGTTTCGGAGGAACCTGGTCCCACATTTTCATGGCAAAAGAGAAAACTGTACTAACACTGCATGGGAACCGATGTCCTTTATGTTCATAGGAGATGACAACTCACTTCTCCTGAAGATTAGAGGCAGCATGTCCTTCTGAGGCATTAGTACCTATCTACGAGAGCAAACGCGTCACATCCCAGGAAAAAGTAACCTTTACACTCAGTCCACGAGTTATCAGCCCAACGCCAAACGTCATATCGGCAGGACCACCCCTTATCACCTATCGGCGACGGCACGCTGAACACATTCTGCAGCAGTCTGAAACAAAGTATTACTTTAGGAACAGGGGCTACTGTATATATCACCCGCTTTAACAATCCAAAAACCTTCATTCAGCCCACACAGCGCAGTTGCGTGCACCTTACGGCTGTCAGAATATACAGCGGCTACCTCCCTAAACTGCATTAAAAGTACATAGTTGTAATGGGAAAAGTAGTGTTTTCTGTGAGGTAAGAGCTGATGTTTTTAGGCACGTTGCCAAAACTGGGAAAAGCGGCAATTAGCTTCGTCATGTCTGTCTGTCTGTCCGTATGGAACTCGGCTCCCACTGGACGAATTTCCATAAAATTTGATACATGAGTACTTTTCGAAAATCTGTCGATAAAATTCAAGTGTCATTAAAATCTGACAAGAATAACGGGTACTTGACATGAAGAACAAAGTAAGCCTACATTTTTAATCATATCTCGCTCAGTTCTTCTGAGAGTGAAAAATGTTTCAGACAAAAGTTGTACAGAAAATCGAAACACGCATTATACGTCCAATAACTTTTTTTTCCCCCGAAAATCGCGCCTTTTATGAGACATGTAGAAAAATTTCGCAGAGCCGGACAGGCCACAGATTACAATACGGTGCATGCGCAGTGCATGCTGGATATCTAAGGCTATGAGCACACTCTCAGAATATGATATAACTACTGTTTTTCCACTGCAACAATGGTTACACGAACGCACCTCAGTGTTGCTTTGTACTCACACTGCCTGCCTTGCTGTGTATTATTTACACAAAAATTTTAATAAAAACGGTTGAAGCACGTCAGTAATGGTCTCTTGAGCATGCTGTTCTTACGGAAATACGTTGCGTGCAACACAGCAAAATATTCTGACAACATTCGAATTTTTTTTTTTTTACCCGTCATCTTCCGCTGAAAATTGGCCATAAACAACGGACCTATTGCCATGTCTACTGGAAACAACCACGGAATAGAACAAATACCACTTTCAGTTACCAATACTGCCTTGTAAACTCGACAGTTGCGTTTCCCAGTACCACCGCAGTTACGGTAACGGGATGAGGGGTACTGCAATCGCCTTTAACGCTCGTTGCAGCCGACGCTGCCTACCCTTTAACAAAAAATATATAACTTGTTTACAAATAACATACGAAAGCTAATGATAGCCGGGATAAATCAATTAGTACAGTAACTACGCTACGGGCTGAACACCCGAAGGGTCGGGTTTCGATTCCCGACAAGATAATTTATTTTCTCCAAAACGTCCAGACCGGCTGTGGGGCCTACTCAGGTCCAGATTCAACGAATACCGGAAGGTGTTTCACCGGAGGCGTTAACCATTTTTAAGCCTACTGTTTACGTACCACCAAGTTTAATGTTAAAAAATTCTACATTCTGCTCACATTGTCTGTTTATGCACTTTGTACAGTTTCCAGAACAAACTGCGATTACTGCCCTAATAAGTATTAATTGATTGGTTTTTACAACTGCAGTGTGTTCACTGTGCGGTAGGAACTGATTGCATATATGCGATGCAGGGAAATCTTAGCATTCAATGGGTTAAGGTGACCATCCACCTGGATCTAGTAACATGGGAAAGGATGCACGCAGCCACATCGCCACTCCCCCATATGCCTTCAGGGAGCGCACAGGGGAAATTTTACATTTAAATAAAAGGTAAGGGTAACACTCAATCTACAATAGACCATGATGGCCCAGAAGGGGAGTACAGGTATACCTCTACTCTCTCTTTAACCTCTGCGCTAGAAGGAGACGGGTGTGTAACGCCACGCCCCGGCCACTTCACCCCCAGGGCAAGAGACATGGTATCCACTGTATAAGACGCTGGGTGGGGCCCACGCCGGTGAACAGGTGCGGAAAATCTCGCCCCAACCGGGATCCCATCCCCGCATCGTCCAGCCTGCAGCGAGTCGCTATACCGTCTGAGCTATCCCGGCCTCCCAAATTTACATTTAAATATAACGGTAACGATAATAATAATAGCAACAACAATGTACGATAAAGGGACGCGACGCGGTAGTAAACTAGATGCCATTAGAGCCAAGCCACCAGAAATAGGAGACATCTAGGTGCAGTGGCCAGTGGTTCTTACCCCCTTCCCCCACCCATAATCCACACATATTTAACTCCATGGAGCAAAGTCCTCCTTGAGAAGCTGACCGGAACTCAGTTAGGCAAGAAACTGCCCGCATTTTATGGAACCCGAAGGTTCATCACCGCGTTTACAAGAGCCCGCCACCCCTCCCCATCCTGAGCCACATCAATCCAGCCCGTGTCCCCCCCCCCCATGTGTACACAAATTAACCCTTATCCTGCTAACGTGGAGAATATGGTGAGCTCATAATAATGCCAGCAGATAGCAGATGGGATTTAACTTGGCGTTTAAAGGGTTAAACGATGTTGGTACATGAAACCAGACACGGCTTATAGCAAAACTAGATGTAAACGACAAAAGGGGGCTAGCAGTGATCCTGTTCGAGATCGTAAAGGTATACACTTTCAGCATTATCTTGGCCCACAACTTGACTACATTAACGATGCGGTAGATTAGCATACTTCCGTTTTCGAGGCTTATCAAGTGGATAGTATTCCTTCCTCATTGTCTTTCATATCATCAACTGTGACCGATGAGCACCAGACATCAATACAGAGACTCCTCCGTGTATGTCAAGTCGGAGTTAAGTGCCAGAGAAGTATGACGTCAAAACTAAGTAGCTGTGAGAATTTAGCCTCATGAATATCATACAAGAGCCGAGTACTACGTGAGATACGGCAGAATGGGGCGAAGAACAGAGGGCGCTACGATTCTGCAGGCACGACGCAACAACCTGAGAGTCTTCAACACTAAACACGGAGACATGACGACGTTCAGTGCAGAAAATGTTTATGTTTACTTTTGGGTTTCTTGACCCTTGAAGATGGGGCCCATAGATTGTTCCGACAGGTGGGTAAGGAATTACCACTACTCGCTGCGTAATAGCCCAGCAGTTTTCACGTACAGGGGAAATTTACGCAAGGGATTTTTTGTACGTTTTTGCAGGAAAAATTATATAGAACGACCCATCAAGGATACCCTGTACGCTATGGGCAAACGAACATAAACACACACGAACCATACAGAATTCTTCACTCTGCGAAACAATATGACCTAATCACAACTACATATATATTTGAATGCATTTAGAAGGGCAACTTTAACCATTATTCAGTTAACTATCCTGAAAATACAGGTGTTTTCATACAGCATTCTGAGGTAAAACAAATTTCTCTCAAAACATTACAGAATCAGTAAGCATTATTTGAAATGAACATAATTTCAAGAACCACCTTCAAAACAGTGTTCCTCGCAACTCAAAAATTCGCATAAGATACAAACGTACCGTTAAACGACTGCAGTCGTTTAACGGTACGTTTATATCTTATGCGAATTTTTGAGTCGACTGGCACGAAACGTGTGGCTCAGCAGGATGGTAAGCGGTAACGGTTCTGGAGGTACTCCGTTTAAACCTCCGCCAAGTTACCGGATCCGCCGACTGACTTCTTGTGGTTTGGTTTCTCGCAGTCACTTCCGAGACAATGTTATACCCGTAAACTCTACAGTTGAATCAGCATCGCTAAATAAAATAAAGGGTCCAGTTGCGTGACAGCCTCAATGACACGATGTTCACACAACATCTCAACACCTCTCATAAATTACGTAAAGTATATCTTTGAGCAAACAATCTACTAAGAACACATTTTCTTATGCAGCCTGCGGGCCGCGTGTCTGGGGACTGCGAACGAAGAAAACGAACTCACATATACTACGTGCGTCAAAAAATAATTGACAATGAACTCAGATGGGAAGCTTGAGGGCTGATTAACACTATACGTCACGTTTCCGTTCCGTCGCGGAACGTCACCGTTCAGTAAAATTTTCTCGTGTGTAATTATACAGTGATGTTCATACTGACAGGCACGTCTCCGTCACGTCTCAGTTCCGTTCCGTCGCCGTTGCTGAGCGAGAATGTTTGACGTGATGAAACGGATCCAGACCGGTCTGAAACTGCTCGAATCTGACAATGTGAGCAGTCTTACGTCTCCTCCACTACAATTCGAGTGTTTGCTTGCAACGAGTGCTGCCTGTTTTTGTCTTCAGAAATGGATGAAAAATTAATGGAACTGGTGCGTAAATGTGAGGAATTATATGACATGTCAAATAAGAAGTATAGTGACAGTGTCTGGAAAGAAATATTGTGGGAAAAAATAGGTAAAGTTGAAAAAATCAGGTAAGTTCCAATGTTTTTTTATTGAGCATTTTGAAGTTACTATCATTCTATTATCACCGAAGTTCCAATAATTAACAACGGAAAATGCATTCCGTAGCAGTGGTAGAATATGGCTGATAACATACAAGAATAGAATAGAATAGAACAGAATGAATAGAAAATTATCTGTCGTATTTTACACAGATTGTACATGGTTTCAGGAAAGCATCCAACTTAGTTGAATATTATAGATTAACCTGACAGTTCACTCTTTCATTCTGCCACGGCACAGATCTAGACGGACTATTGAAGAACTGTTAAAATTTCTCTTACTTCAAAAGCACTCTGGTGGGCCCTTCCTCCTTGGTTTGATATTTTTGTAAGATTGCTTCGAACATTTACAGAACTCCCCATATCACTTAGGCCTACGCCTTGATCTCTCAGATAATTATGAAAAATACAAGTCGCAAAAATGACGCTGTCCGCATTCTCTGGCAATGATTGTAGGGTCCTCCGATAAATTTGAAATTTCTGGCTTAATATTCCAAATGCATTTTCCACCATTTTTCTGGCTCGGGAAAGCCGATAATTGAAGATGCTTGTCTCATTGTCCCCTTTGCTTTGCGATCCTGGGTAAGGTCTCATTAAGTAAGTTTTCAGAGGAAAGGCCTCGTCACTCACAATAACATGACGGGCTAAGCATGATGTCCCGAGAAGCTGTTTATCTACCGGAATGCCTAGATAAGTTTCTAAATATTTCCCAAGTTTTGAATGTATAAAAATCTCTCCATCGCTACTTCTTCAATACGATCCTATATCTGCAACTGTAAATTTATAACGGGCAGCTACCAATGTCAACAGAACAACAGAAAAACTGTTTGTAACTGAAAAACTTGGAACCGCTATTAGGAGGGGCCTGAACCTTCACGTGTTTTCCGTCGATTGCACCACTGTAATTAGGAAGTTCCAAAGGTCCCAAAAGTCATTCACGATTTGCGACTAAGTTGTTCGGGTACGGGTTGGCATAACTTCATGTTGTAAGCGTTTTATAATAGAAATATAACTTGCACACGTCTTGAGCAATACTCTATACAGTTGAGTGTCCCAGACGAAATGAAATAGTTCGAAAACTATCTCCTGTAGTAAGATACCTGAAAGAAATGTGTTGGAATTAGTGTGCAAGGTTATTGTTAACATAATAAGTTAAAAGTGTTTTTCGAAAAAGATAAATCAATTACGCGAATACATAAATAACGAGAAATGTTTGAGCTGAGATTAACAGATACACCGCTATAACTGATTAGTAAATTAAATGAGGCAAAATGAATAACTTATCCGTTTATTCATAGGTTCAGAGTGTAAGCACAGATGGACTTCGTTGCGAGACCAGTACAGAAAGTATCTGAAGAAACTAGCTACCAAAAGTGGTCAGCCTGCTTCAATAAAATTTCCTAAGTGGAAATATGCTGATGAGATGTCGTTCGTGCGTCCGTATTTGCGTGAAAGAGACACCGTCACTAATCTAGAATTTGACGGAAAAGGCGAGACGGATGAGGAAGAATTGTTACAAACACAGAGTAAACATGACGGTACAGCGGAACAAGAGGAGCAGAATCCTGCAAGTGGAAAAAATAAGTTCAAAAGTAAGATTTTTCGAGGGACACTAAAATGCCCTAGGTATCAGCCTGAGATGGCATCCGCAGTACTAATGAAGTATTTGGTTGAAAGTGGTAAGAAAAGACAAGTAGAACCACCTGTTGATCCGAATGACGCATTTTTCAAAAGCACTGCAGCAAGAGTAAAAACGTTTTCTCCTTATCATCAAAACATCTGCAAATCAAGGATATTTGCGATTGTATTTGAAGTGGAATTGACAGAAATTTTAAAAGAAACCAAGTCTACGCACTCATCAGAATATTCTTCTGGCTCTCCAGATGAACCTGGGATACAATGAAACTTCGTTTGTGACGCAAATTCTGCTCCAGCCCGGGCGTCAGAATCTGCGCAACTGAATTCGTCTACTTCGCCCAATATGGCTACATATCATCTACAGTTTCCTTCTCAATTAAATATGTAATGTATTTTCTATTATCTACAGTTCTTGCAACACTCAGTGTTTTTTTTTTGTAACTTCAATAAATGTTTTTGAGTAAGATTACATTAACTTGAAGTGCACTTACCGTAAAGAAGTTGCCAGTTTCTGCAAAGGTAATATTGCTTCTCAGAAGGTAGTATTCTTTTTCAAATCTTTTTCAATCTTCTGAAGCCGATAATTGAATTGGTGCTTTGACATTCTAAAATACTTATAACATTTCATTTCGTCATCAGCTAATTCTTTGTACAGAGTCCAGTATTCGCCTTCTGATTTTCTGCTTCTGAAACACTTGTGAACCGACATACGCTTCTTTTTATCACTCAGAGCGGCATTTTTCTCTTCTTCATCTAACATCAATGCTATTGCTGCTAATTGTCTTTTAGAAAACGAATGGGGCTGCTTATTTGACGAAAATATTCGCAGGCCTCCTCTCACGTGCTGTTCTGGAAGGCGACTGAACACGACTGACAGTGTGAACACAGACCATTCTGACGGAACGAAGATGGAACGGTGACGGAACGGAGACGCGATGCATAGTGTGAATCGGCCCTAACGCTGCATTAACAATCGCAAATAGTGTGTGTAAGTTGGCGAGTATACATGCTTTCTTATCTGCTACCCGCCCCACCCTTGCAAACCCCTGGATTTTTTACTTCCACGGACGTCGAACGCACGGGTTTGTGGTGGCCACCGAACCTAACGACAAACAGTCATATTCTGATCATATTCATACCTACTTACAATTGTAACAACCAACATACATACATACATACATACATACATACATACATACATACATACATACATACATATCGACAATGGGCGGTCTTGATATCTGTATATTTTTTATCCATATTTCATACATTTTGTATGCACTGCTGACTATGATGTTTCGATTCTAACACGTGCGTGTTGTTCATGAACACATTTTTTTCCACAACTCCCCAAAGAAATAAATCCGGTAGTGTTGCATCCGGATATCGATCCGGACGAAGTTTCGAGAGATAATACGATCACCGAAGAATTCGTGTCACATCCGCATTGTAGGATTTGCCGGATGCACCGTGGCCACATATTGCAACCGCAAGTCTTGTTCGTTAGCTTCCAACAAGGATGTCAAATTCACTATCAGTTTTTGGTAACGTGCTGCTCTTAACCGTTTTTCTGAACAAAATGGAATAGGTTATTCTCCGTCCAAAAACATCACACCACGCTGCGACTTTTACATAATGTGACGGTTTTTCACGGGCATTACGGGAATTACAGCACTCCGTATTCGGTTGTTTTGTTTATCAATGACCCACTGAGGTGAAACCACACTTCACAAGTAAAGAAAACTTTGTCTAAAATGTCTACACCCTTCGGATAAAGTGTGTAAACCATTAGCATTACGCAAATCCTCTTTCCCTACCAAGACCTTTGCGTTTGTGTATCACATGAACAGGGTAATCAGAACTGGGATTAGGCTACGTGCCAGACGATCCGAGGTTCGATTCGGAACAGGGGCAATGTATTTTTCTGTTTTCTGAAGTCCAGACCGGCTGTGGGGAGGCCCACCCAGTCCCCCCTACACCGCTTGCAGTGGGGGCGTGAAGTTAGCCACTCACCTCAATCTAGTACAGAGGTTAGGAATGAGTGTAGCCATGCATATACTCCCACTGCACGCCGTCATGGCATGAACGGAGGCAACTTTACCTTCACCTTTACCATGCATGCCATACCAGTGAAGTTTTAAAATCAGTGCAGCCTTCTGTACACTTCCGCAGAAGAATCTACCCTAATAACAGAACTTTTTTCATTGACTCTCTTGGACAGCGTAACGATGTTCGACGGGTTTTGTCCACATTGCCATCACTTAACACCGAAGGTCGCTCGGAACGTTGTGTCCTACATGCTTCCTGCGTCACGCAAACGGCGCACGAGACGACATATTGTCGATTTGCTTGGCACAGGAGCCACAGCAAACGCAACACCGAAATCATTCCTGCAAGTTACATAAAAATCAGGTTCCAGGTAGCGTTCAACAATGAACATTCGTCGTACCTATAAAAAAAAGCGCGTCTGCTCTTAACACTGATTAAAGACGACTGGCACGAGTGTGTTGGAAAATCATGTTAACTGCATGGCATCCGTACCGATATAGTCACAGCTATGCCGTTTTTGTTCACTAGTTGCACTGCTTAAATTAGAGCCATCAGTGAGTATCTACATAATCTAAATACTGGTGTGTGATTTTTCGATCGAACTGTGTGGATGGTTCAAAATGTACTGGTAGCTTATATCCGCGCACGCACGCACGGTCACAGATGTGATGACATCGTTCAAGGAGACTCGCACCAAGACCTTGTCCCTATGAAAACACTGGCTTTCCACATATTTCCTGGAGGTAATATTTCCTGTGGGAAATAACAGTTACTATTAAGCCTTTGTTTGATTGCTTAAAACACAATACAAAATCTTTATGTAATGGGAACCTTCATGTTATTAGACACACAAGGTTAACAAAAGCTTTCTGAAAAGAATTAGAGTAAGAGGCTCGTTTGTTGCTTACACTGCAGAGTTTTACACAATTCCGTAAAATTTTCACCACTTGTCAAAACATTCCAGTTTCAGATAAAATCGGCCAAACGTAACGTACAATTTACGAAGATACACACAAGTTACCGGGGGCCGGTATAGTTCAGTCGGTATAGCGACTCGCTACGCGCTGGAAGATCCGGGGATCGAATCCCGCGGGGGGGGGCGAGATTTTTCGCACTTGTCCAGACCAGCCCTGGGGCCCACCCAGCCTTCTGTAAAATGGGTACCGGGTCTCTATCCCGGGGGTAAAGCGGCCTGGGCGTGGCGTTGACCACCCACCCCATATAGCGCCGAGGTTAAAGAAAGAGTAGAGCTATACCTCTACTCCCCTCTGGGCATTCGTGGGCTGTTATAGGGTGAACTTTGCCTTTACCTTTTATACACACGATGCCAACAAATATAATTCGGACGAATGCGGCAGAAGAAATACAACAGCGCTGTGAGTACAATACACTTTTCTTTTCCTAACGTCTTATAGAGTTTCGGTGGTAATTACATAAAGGTAAAAGAAAGGGATAAAATTACTGCGCTACACGTACATTTCGTAACGTATTATTATTATTATTATTATTATTATTATTAAGAGTATCAAATCTTTATAATTCGAGGATGATAAAGACGTCTCACAGTTTGACACCTGACTATTATATTACACGCACTCGCAAAACTGAAAACAAGACCATCAGCTTTGTCGTGTCTGTCTGTCCGTTCGTCCACACGGAATAAGCTACCACTGGACGGATTTTCATAAAATTTTATATTTGAGTGTATAGCGAAAATCTGTCAAGAAAATTCAAGTTTCATTAAAATCTGACAAGAATAAAGGGTACTTTACATGAAGACCTACTTATGACAGTATCGTGCTGAATTCTTAGAATGAAAAATGTTTCAGGCAAAAGCTGCAGAGAAAGTCAAAACACACATTTTGTGTTCGACATTTGTATTGTCGAAAATCGTGCCGTTTATGAGATAATGTGGAAAATATGGTAGAGTCGGACAGGCTACAGATGACAATATGGCACATGCGCATTTCATGCGGCTACAGACACACACTCAGAATAAGTAATAATTATTGCTTTTCCAAGGCCACAATGGTTACGCGAACGCGCCTCAATGTTACGTTATACGTACATTACCTGGCTAGTTTGTTACTCTTTCGTGGTGAGGCACGGCTATGTCTCTCTGTAACTGCGGCCTCTAACGGATGACAGGTGACAGAATGATGGCGGATACGGGAAAACCGAAGTACGTACTTAGAGAGCGACCCATCCCGGTGCTCCTTTCTTAAATGTTATGTCCCACATCGACATCCATGGGAGTGAAGCCGTGACTGCAGGGTGAGAAGACAGCTACAAATGGCCTGTGGTATGACAGGGCATATTTAAGCTTATTTTGAAAATCTGCCCAGAGGACTGGATTCTCTCTCGCCAACCGACAAGCGGATATCCGTCTAAACATGCCTCTTCTGGGGTACCGCTTTCTAAATGCAACGAATTTTATTAGCAGGCCTGCACTGCGTGGAAAGTTACTTAATTTGCATTTCAGAGAGAGCGCCGCAGCTGTAGCACAAAGCCAGTGTACTACAGAATCAAAGTTGGAAAGCAGCCGTCAGCGGGAATCCTATCCGAAAACGTTTGCTTCGATTCCGCTTACAAGAGTTAAGGGCGGCCATTGGTCATTCGTCCCACATGGAGTCGAAAACATAGCTATTTGGGTGTACAGAGGCTACGACTTTACTCAGAACGTCTCTCGTGTTGGTGAAAATGAAGCTTCGGAGGAATACGTTGTTTCTGTCTACAGGGAGAGTAAAAAATGAACCCGTCTCCGCCTTCCCATCACACGTATTTCAAAACAATTTTAGCGTTATCCTCACACCTACGACTGATTCTTGCGAGAGGTCTCTTTGGTTCAAGTTTTCCAGCCAAAAGTTTGTATAATGTTTTTCTATTCTTTCTCACGAACACTGTATGCTAAGCCCATCTCATCTCTTTGAGCAAAACACCATACATATTTTTGTGTAAGACTATGTATTACAATAGTTAATTTACTCTTAAAGCAATTTTTTCCCAGCCCCCTATTACTTTCTCCTCTTTGGCTCACATGATCTCCTCGAAACCATGTTGTCGAACACCCTCAATCTGTGTTCATCACCCAAACATAACATCACATACAAGTTCAAGTTATATGAACTATTACGTGTGAATATAGCAGTGTCTACACCTTACAGTATATTCCAAATTCGTACGCTAAGAAGGCTGAGAAGACTGAGGCATGTTACATGCACTGGGCAGGAAATGCACATACTTCTGATGCGCGGCATGGCGGCGAGAGACTGATGGGAAGACAGAGATATCAGTGGGATAATATTAAAACTTATCTCACAAAAACAGAACTGTAATATGTGGACTGTATTTACGGGACTCACAACAGGGACTAGTGCCAGGCTATTACGACCCCAGTACCAAACCTTCGGGGTTCGATAAAATACGGCGAATTGCTCGACTGGCTGAGAAACTACAGGCTTCTCATGAAACGACTCTGAGCCATGAGCTAGTTACATGGCTGGTACTGACAACGATAATACTGACACGTAAATGTTAATAAACATTTCAATCTTTTACATTTCCATGTAACGCACAATCTGTCCCACTGACATGAAACGAAACATTTGTAACTACAAATATTGCTGGCTAATAGGCAAGACCGTTTTTCCAATGCACCGACATCCCACTCCT
>JGI20166J26741_11551807_pt1 | contig 12164 bp, 7 predicted proteins | sample TergutCu122P5_FD_26741 | JGI IMG/M metagenome (IMG submission 26741) | reverse complement strand
GAAACAAAGACTTCATATTCTAAATCGTTTAAGCTGCTCTCTGCATTTAATATCTTCTCTTCTATTGTCTTAAGTTCTTCAGTGATAAACCTCTCTGCATTTGACAATGTCTGCTTCCTCATGTACCTGCCTTCTGGGATCAGATTGAAATTTGCTCTCGTTATTTCGATATAGTATCCAAATACCTTGTTATAGCCGACCTTTAATGATTTAATGCCAGTAAATTCCCTTTCCTTTGCTTCAAGCTCAAGGACCCAATCTTTTCCCTCTCTTTTAGCACGTCTAAATTCATCTATATCTTTATTAAATCCATCTTTAATTATATCCCCTTCTTTTATGGTTATAGTAGGAGAATCCATTATAGATTTTTCTAATATATCGTGAATATCTTCCAATAGATCTAAATTATCATATACATATTTTAAAGATGTCGTGCTGCAATTTTTAATAAAATCTTTTAAACCAGGTAAATTTGAAAGAGAATTTTTAAGTGCAATAAGCTCCTTTGCGTTTACAGATTTTGAGCATACTTTCCCGAGGATTCTCTCCATGTCATATATCTTTGAAAGGGATTCCTTTATGTTTTCTCTTAGGATCATATCGTTTTTTAATTCCTCAACTGAGTCTAATCTATTTTTAATCTTCTTTTCATTATATAGAGGAAGTTCGATCCATTTTCTTAAAGTCCTGCCTCCCATAGAAGTCACTGTTTCGTCCAGGACCCAGAGAAGAGATCCTTTTTTCCCCTTATCTACCATATTTTCTAATAGTTCAAGGTTTTTCTTTGAGTTTAAATCTATAGACATAAAATCCTTTGTGCTGTAAAATTCCACTTTATCGATATGGCTTAAGGATGATTTTTGAGTATACTCTATGTATTTCAAAAGTTTAAAGCACACCCTTTTAAGCCCCTGGTATTTGATGTTTTTAGCATTAGAAAAGCTCTTATCCAAAAAATCGTTCATATTGGGCTCATCTTCATCAGTATAAGTTATGAGTACATTGATTTTATTCTTTATTGTTTTCTCTAAATCTTCATTTTCATGGAATAAAATTATCTCAGATGGAGAAACTTTGCTTATTTCAGAAATAAGGGTCCCTTCTTCAAAAGCAAATGCCGTGGCTTTAAATTCTCCAGTTAAAATATCGCAAAAACATAGAAAAACTTGATTCATGGCTACCAGGACGCAGAGTATATAGTTATTTCTTTTATCTTCTAAAAAGCTCGTATTGGTGAGGGTGCCTTTAGTTATTACCTTCACAACATCCCTTTTTACTATCCCCTTTGCATCTTTCGGATCTTCCATTTGTTCGCATATACATACTTTGTAACCCTTATTTACGAGCCTTGCGATATAACTTTCTGCTGCATGAAATGGTACACCGCACATTGGAGCTCTTTCTGAAAGCCCACAATCCTTTCCTGTAAGCGTAAGCTCTAATTCTTTGGAAGCTATTTTAGCATCATCAAAGAACATCTCGTAAAAGTCGCCAAGCCTATAGAAAACAAGCTCATCTTTATATTCATCTTTTACTTTCATATAGTGCTGCATCATAGGACTTAAAGCCATAAAACATAATCACCTTCTATCTAAGACTTATCTCAAATTTATTAAAGGATCTCACCTATAAGAGAGTGAGCCCTCACATCTGTAATTTTTACTTTAACTAGTTTACCTATCATATCTTCAGTACCAGAAAAATTGACTAATTTTCCTCCTTCAGTCCTTCCCATGAGCCTGCTTTCATCATTTTTACTAGGGCCTTCCACTAAAATGTCGAATTCTCCATTTAAGCATTTTTCATTATTTGATAGAGAAATTTCATCTAAAACTTTGATTAATCTATTAAATCTATAGTGTTTTATTTCATCGGAAACATCGTCATGGTAATTATAAGCTACTGTGCCTTCTCTTTTCGAGTAAATAAATGTAAAAGCAGAGTCAAATTTTACTTCTATGCAAAGGGATATGGTATCTAAAACATCTTCTTCTGTCTCTCCTGGAAATCCAATTATTATATCAGTGGTTATCGCTACATCAGGTATCTTATCCTTTATCTTATGTATCAAATTTAAATATTGTTCTCTGGTATAACCTCTATTCATCTTTTTTAATATATTTGTAGATCCTGATTGAACAGGAAGGTGAATTTGATTTACTATTTTAGAATTTCTAGAGATCACATCTATTAGATCATCTGTTAAATCCTTGGGGTGAGATGTCATAAATCTTATCCTTAAAATACCATCTATTTGTGCTATAGTTTCTAAGAGTGAAGCGAAGGATACCTTTTCACTAAGATCTTTTCCATAAGAGTTGACATTCTGTCCTAAAAGTGTGATCTCTTTATATCCCTTTGAAGCAAGATCATTTATCTCATTTATTATATTCTTTGGTGTACGGCTTCGTTCTCTTCCTCTAACAAATGGTACTATGCAATAAGTACAAAAATTATTGCACCCATACATTATTGTAACAAATGCTTTAACGCTGCTCAGCCTATCTACTGGAATTCCTTCTACTATTTTTTCTTCTTTATGGAATATTTCGATTATTGATTTTTCTTCTTGTATGCACCTATTTAAATATTCAGGAAATTTATAAGCATTGTGGGTCCCAAATATGATGTCCACAAAAGGATATCTTTTAATCAGCTTTTGAGCCATAGAGCTTTGCTGCATCATACATCCACAGACGGCAATCTTTAGATCAGGTTTTTTCCTTTTTAGTGCTTTCAATTCACCTAAATTTCCATAGACTTTAAGTTCTGCATTTTCTCTAACACAACAGGTGTTGAAAATTATAATATCAGCATCTTCTCTTTTTTTAGAAGATATGTATCCTAAATTAATGAGCATGCCTGAAAGCTTTTCTGAATCTTCTTCATTCATCTGGCATCCCCATGTTTCAATAAAGTAAAGTTTGTTCATAAGGTCCCTCAAATTTATTTTAATAAAATTCGCTTATTTATCACTATTTTCATTTCTACGAATAATTATAAACTATATAGCTATAAAAAAAAAGCAATAAAATTGACACTTAAAGATACTTTTAATATAATAAAAATGTGAATTAAGTTTTGATTTTTACTGTATAAGATCATGAATTTATAAGGGAGGTGTTTTTTTGAAATTATCTAATAGAATACAAAATATGCTTTTTTCTCCCATAAGAAAACTAAATCCTTACGCTGCTGAAGCGAAGAAACAAGGTGTGTATATTTATCAATTAAATATTGGGCAACCAGACGTTGAAACACCAAAATTGTTCTTTGATGCTGTTAAAAGCTTCGATCAAAAGGTGCTTTCTTATTCTGATTCTCAAGGGATAAATCCATTAATTCAAAGTTTCATTGAATATTATAAGACTATAGATTTAGAATTTTCTGAAGACGAACTCCTGGTTACAAATGGTGGAAGTGAAGCATTACTATTTGCACTCTCAGCTTGCCTTGACCAGGGAGATTCAATTTTAACATCAAATCCGTTTTATTCTAATTATAGAAATATAGCAGATATCGTTGGAAATCAAATAGTTACTTTTCCGACCAAAGCAGAAGATGGTTTTAGGATCCCTTCTTTTTCCACCTTGGAATCATCTTTAAAACCAAATACTAAAGCTTTGCTCCTTTCAAGCCCAGGAAACCCTACTGGAGTTGTATATACTGAAGAAGAAGTAGATATGCTATGCGATCTATGCATTAAGCACGATTTATATTATATAACTGACGAAGTTTATAGGGAATTCATTTATGAAACAGGTAAGAATCATTCTCCCACTTATAGGGAAGATATGAAAGACAGAACTGTTTTAATAGATAGCATCTCAAAGAGATATTCTGCATGTGGTGCAAGGGTTGGAGTGATTGCATCAAAAAACAAAGATCTCGTTGGAAATACTCTTAAAATGTCACAGGCGAGATTAAGCTCCCCTACGCTTGAACAAGTTGGTGCTGCTGCTCTAATTAAAACTCCAAAGGAATATTTAGATGCAGTTCGAATAGAATATAGAAGGCGGAGAGACATTTTACATGCTGGTCTTAACTCAATTCCTGGAGTCGTATGTGAAAAGCCTGCAGGAGCATTTTATATTGTTGCAAAGCTTCCGGTTAAAAATTCAGAAGATTTTTGCAAATGGCTCTTAACTGATTTCAGGATGGATAATAAAACTGTGATGATGGCACCGGCTAACGGATTTTATTCTGATCCATCAAGTGAAGGATTAAATGAAGTGAGATTTTCTTATTGCTTAAATTGTGAAGCTTTAGAAGATTCAATCAAAATTTTAAAATTAGCTTTAGAAAATTATAGCCAAAAATAATAAAATAAAAAGTGAATAAATATGTGCTAAGCGCACATATTTATTCATTATGAACATTCTCTTTAAATTTCAGTTATAGTTTTCATAATATAGTCTGCAAATTCCGAAGATGTTGCTCCAGTGTCACGACCAGTAATAGTTATTTTCTTTTCACAAACTGTGCAAATATCTAAAGCTTTATAGAGCCTATTAGCTTTTTCAGTATATCCAATATGCGCTAAAAGCATGGCTCCTGCACGAATAACGCTGCTAGGATCTGCATATTTTTCTCTGCCTTCTTCCACCATCCTTGGAGCAGAACCGTGTATAGCTTCAAACATAGCGTATCTTTTACCAATGTTTGCGCTGCCTGCTGTCCCAACTCCTCCTTGAAATTCAGCTGCTTCATCAGTGAGAATATCTCCATATAAATTAGGTAAGACCATCACTTGGAATTCTCTTCTTCTTTTCTCATCTATCAGTTTTGCTGTCATGATATCGATAAACCAATCATCTGCAGTGATTTCAGGATATTTTTCTGATATTTTATAAAATACGTCTAAAAACTTTCCATCGGTGAGCTTAATCACATTAGCCTTTGTAACCGCTGTAACACGAGTCTTATTATTCGCTCTTGCATATTGGAAAGCAGCTTCGATGATCCTTTCACACCCTCCTGTAGTTACAAATGTAAAATCAACTCCTAAATCCTCAGTGATTTCGATGCCTTCTTTTCCTGCAGCATATGCACCTTCTGTATTTTCTCTAAAGAAAGTCCAGTCTATTCCCTGCTCTTTTATATGAACCGGACGGACATTTGCAAATAAATCCAATTCTTTTCTCATTGCAACGTTTGCAGATTCAACGTTAGGATATCCATCGCCCTTTTTCGGTGTCGTAGTAGGTCCTTTTAAAATCACATGGCACTCTTTTAATTGAGAAAGGACATCTTTAGGGATAGCACAGGATTCTTTTGCACGCCTTTCGATGGTTAAACCGTTTATAACTTTAAATTGAATCTTTCCGGATTTGATCTCATCGTCTAATAAATACTCCAAAACCCTTTGAGCCTGACTTGTTATTGCAGGTCCAATTCCATCACCACCACAAACCCCTATGATGATAGTATCTAGTTCTTCATATTTGATAAAATCGCCTTGCAACTTTAAATTTTCTACTCTCTTAAGTTGATTTTCAATTAAAGTGCCAAACTTTTCTTTTGCTTTTTCAATTTCTAAATTATTCATTCTATTCTCCTTTCAAAGCAAAGGCTCTTAAATATATATTATATATTTAAGAGCCAATTTGTTACACCTTTAATTAAATAAATTTAATATTTCTTCTAACAATTTTGATCTATTAGTCCCACTTGTTGTATTCCCATTATTTTTCACAACAATATTCGAGCTATTGGTATTCGTAGTGTTTACAGAATTAGTCGTATTAACCGTAACTTTTTTCCCTCTTCTGATTTCTTCAGGTCTTCCATCATAAGTTTGCTTGTACAATTTGTTTTCTACTACAAAGCCATTTTTATCCACAGATTGTAAGTACACTTCCACTTCTTTTGCTGGGATAGCAGTCTGTATTACCTCGGTTTTTCCATAATCAAAAGTAGGATCATCCACATAAATAATTGTAATAGTATTATTCGGAGTTGTTATATCTTTTACGACAGGTGAAAAAGTTTTCCCATTTAATTCAGTGATGTTTGAATAAATACTGATGGTTAAAACACCATTTTGAATCGCACTTTCAATGTAAATAGGAGAACCATAATCATTAGTAAATTTTAAGTCTTTTACACCATATTTTATTATCGCTTCCATCCCGAAATCCACATAATCAACTGGTTCATCTGGGCCCATTCTTTCAGGTACTATCCCGGATCGAAGCAGGGAATCATATAACACAGTAGCAACTTCCGATATTCCAAAATAATCATTTTTTTCATACCCATTCACATTCCGAGTTACCTGTTTTAAACTTGAATTTAATGTAGGGTCTCCGATTATATTATTAAAGCTAAACTGTTCTCCTGGATAGACTATAGTCTTGTTTAATAAATCTGATACAACTTGCATATTTGAAAGAATTCCAGCATTATAATTATATTGATATTTGTACATCGAGCTCTCAGCTAATTTCCCATTTATCTTGCTAAAAGTCTCTCGGGTTATTTGAGGTACTATAGTATCTACAACAGCTTCCACTTCAATATTGTTATCATTAAACTTTTCTATTTTAGATTTTAAAATATTAAATAACTCATCTTCTTTAAGGGTCTGCCCATTTACCTCATTAGTTATTTTTATGCTATTATCTTCGATTAAAATTGAAGCATCTTTTGGTTCTCGTTTCACAGCCTCTGCAGTTTTACTTATAAAAGCCCTTAATTCTTCCAGATTAAAATTATATTTCAAATCTAATGCTAATGTTTTCTTATTCTTTCCTGAAATTTGATTTATTTTGCTAAAAAAGATCTTATCTTTCATAAAACTAAAAGCTTCATCAACTACTTCATCTGTATTGAATTTTGGATCTAATTGGGAAAAAGATATGGCATTGCTTTGTCTATCATTGTTCGGTCCATTGCTCATTATGGTTATGGTCTTTGTGCTCATTTGATTGCCAAAATCTTCTTCTAAAGATTTTATTAGTTCATCTTTTGTGTAACCTGTATAGCTTTTACCATTTATAGTAACGCCTGGATATACTAATCCATCCCACTTCTTAACTAACTTATATTCATTATTGAAGTATATAATCGTCACTACTAAAATTATGATAAATGATATTACACCTAAGATTACATATCTATATCTAAAAAGAGAAGACTTTTTACTTTCTAAAGAAGTAACCAGTACTTCCTCATTCTTTGCTGCAGAAGCTTGTATTTTATAGCTTACAGTAGTTGTTTCATCAAAAAAAGGATCTAAAGGAGGCTTATCATTTTTAGATACATCTTTAAGCAAAGTCATATCTTCTATACTTACCTTTTCAATTTGAGTTTCATCTATAGATAAACTATCATCAACAGAATTCACTTGATTTTCAAATGCAACATCTGCTTTATTATTAGATATCGGCAGAATAGCTCACCCCCCCATTCAGCACTTTACTTTTAATTCATAAGTTTCAAATTTATTTTATTATTATTATTTTATAATTTCAATAATTTATCCCAAAATGCATTAATTTGGACCTTGAGTAATATTTGGACCTTGAGTAACATCTTTGCTTTGAGTAACATCTTTGCTTTGAGTAACATCTTTGCTTTGAGTAACATCTTTACTTTGAGTAACATTTGGACCTTGAGTAACATCTTTGCTTTGAGTAATATTTGGACCTTGAGTAACATCTTTGTTTTGAGTAACATCTTTGCTTTGAGTAACATTTGGACCTTGAGTAACATCTTTGCTTTGAGTAACACCTGGACCTTGAGTAACATCTTGACCTTGAGCAACACCTGGACCTTGAGTAACATCTTGCTTTGTACCTCTTATTATATATCCTGGATTAGCTTCATATACATCTGTATATTTATATTCATCCTTTATTACATTTCCCGATGCATCTAAAGTTTGCATGTATACATCCATTTTATAGCCGTCAGTAGGTGCTTGCTCAACTTTCATATAATCCTTAGGTTTTGTAGGATCATCCACATAATTTATCTTGCTTGGTGCCCAAGTTGAAACTTGAACTGAATATGGAACATATGTTAAACCATTCATAAGGTTAGTATCTCCATAAAGCGATATGGTTAAATCCTCACCATTTAAACTGGCATAAATATAAATTGGAGCATTAAAGTCATTTTTAAATTTTAAGTCTAAAACGTTAAAAAATACTGCAGCATCCAATCCTTTAGGGACATACCAAATTGGCATTACATGGTGACCTCTTTCTACTGGCGTAATGTTTGCTCTCATTAGTGCCCCATACAAAGTCGTTGAAACCTGACAAACTCCTCCGCCATAATCATCTACTGATCTTCCATCGATAAATGAATGAGAAATCACATAACCTTTTTCAGGAAGTGAATCACCAACTCTATCATTAAAACTAAATGTCTCCCCAGGTAAAACTAAAGCACCATTTAAATCTTTTGAAGCAACTCCCATATTTATAAGCCTAGCAGAGTTGGAATCGCTAGTAGTAAAAGTGGAAATTACGCCATTTATTTTTCTAAGGGTTTCTCCTGTTATTTTAGCACTTGTTAAATTTAACGGTGCATCGACGCTATATTCTCCCAGCTTCATATTAGCTGTAATTTCTTTTAATTTTGCAATCAATTCATCCTTTTTTAATGAAACCCCCTGTACATCATCTGTAACTGTTATATTCCCATCTTCTATTTTTATAGTAGCATCTACAGGCTCTTTTAATGTATCTTTTTCAATTTCATCAGCAAGCCTTAAAATAGCAGCATCGTCGTATTCATATTTTAAATCTATATTATAATCTTTATTATCTTTAAATAAATTCGTAATTTGAGCATACTTATTTATTAAGCTTTCATCTTTTTTGTAATTAAAAGCTTCATCCACAGATTCATCGATATTGTACTTTGGATTAAGCTGAGAAAAATTTAATTTATAATTCTTATCTCCGGCTTTTATATTTATCTCACTCTTTTGTATTTTATCTGAATAGTTCTCAGAGAGCATACTGATAGCCTGATCTTTTGTCAGTTTTGATAATTCTAATCCATTTATAAATACGTTAGGATATATAAGCCCTTTAAAGCTCGTAACTGTATAATATACATAAAAATAACAGCCAGCACTGATAACAGCAGCACTGAATAAAATTATGGCAATTATAGTTATTCTTTTTTTATTCATATTTCCTTCTTTTTTATTTTCTCCAGCCTTTATCATTTTTATCATCCTCTTTAAAATATAGAAAAACCTACTTTTTTAAATCATCTATCTAAGAAATCCTAAATAAAAAGTAGGCATCGAATATGGATTTAGTTAATGAGCATTATAAGTATCTGTGTGTAAATATTCAGTATCAATAACATTTCCTGCACTATCGATTGTGTTTAAATAAACATTTGCCGATAAAGGTCCATTTGCAACAGAATAAGGTTCAAATGTAAGACCATTCATTAAGGATGTATCTCCATATATTTTAACTGTAAGATATTGACCGTTCATATAGGATTCTATATAAACAGGAGCATCATATGTATTTACAAATTTTAAATCTACCACGCCGTAATATACTGTCGCATCTAACCCTATAGGAACATACCATATAGGCATCATATGCGGTTGTCTCTCAGTAGGCATGATATTTGCTCTAAGCATCGCCCCATAGAGAGTTGTGGATAATTGACATACACCTCCGCCGTAATCTAATACAGATTGGTTATTTACATAGGCATATGATTGCAAGTATCCTCTGTCAGGTGTTGAATCTCCAACTCTATCGTTAAAGCTAAATGTTTCACCAGGTAAAACTAAAGCACCATTTAAATAAGTAGCAGCTATTCCCATATTGATTAATCTTACATTATTAGAGTCATTTGTAGTAAAAGAAGCCATAACTCCATTTATCCTCCTAAGCAAATCCCCTGTGACCTTTGCTGTGACGGGATTTATTTCAGCTTCAACGTTCAAATTCTTAGCATTAGGGTCTTTTGCAATTTCCTCTAATTTATTGATCAAATCATCTTTATTTAATTCTGCTCCCTTAACATCATCAGTGACAATTGGCGTACCATTTTCCATCCTAAATTCAGCATCTACAGGTTCTATGAAAGCTTCAGAAGCTATTTTATCAACAAGTGGCTTAATAGCTGAATCATTAAAGCTATATGTTAAAGATAAGTCCGTCTTTTCTTCTTTTGAAAACATATTAGTTATTTGAAAATACTTATTAAAGAGATTACCATCTTTCTTATAATTATAAGCCTCATTTGTAACTTCATCAATATCATATTGTGGATTTAAGTCAGAAAAATTTAATATATAATTTTTATTCCCTGCTTTGATATTAATGGACTTTGCTGCAACTGGATTTAAATATTCTTCTTTAAGTACACTTTGAAGATCTCCTTTAGAAATTTTAGGAATTTCCTTTCCATTTATGGACACTCCAGGATAAACAGAATTCCGCCAATCGTCTACAGTCTTATAAACATAGTAGTAGACACCTAAAGATGATATTATTATTATTCCAACAATTCCACTAATAATTATATATTTCCACTTTTTCTTTTTAATAATTTTATCGCCATCTTTCTCAGATAATCCTCTCAATTTCGATAAATTATTCACATCTATATCAATCAATTCCATATTACTAATTTCACCATCAAAGTTTTCATCGATATCTTCTATGGACTCTATAGCATCTAATCTATTGAAAATACTGGTTTTACCATATATAGAGTTCTCTTTTTCCATGTCATTCATTGTATGCACTAAAATCACCTCATTATTAAATATAGATTTTTTTTGTAAAAAATATAATTTAATTTTATTCTTATAACTATTTTATTATTTTTATGAACTGTATTCAAGGAATAAATCGTATAATTTATTATTTTTTTATTCACAATGTCTTGTATAATATTTATATTATAATATGGAGATGGAATTTAAAAAGTTCCAATAAGGAAAGGTGGTTATCATGGCTATAGAAATTGATAAATTAAAGAAAATTTTAACAGATATTTTAACTACTCCAAGTCCAACTGGATGTACTTATAAAGTCATAAACTATATTAAAAATTATTTTAGCGATTTAAAAATTCCTTACTACACAACCAACAAAGGTAGCTTAATTGCTACAATTAAAGGCGATGAAGGAGAAAATAAAATATCTGAGAGGACAATATCTTCTCATATAGATACATTAGGAGCTATGGTTAAAAGCATTAAGCCAAATGGTAGAATCAGCATCTGTCAATTAGGCGGGTACCTGTTCGAATCAGTAGAATGTGAAAATTGCATAATAGAAACCTTAAATGGAAAAAATTATTCTGGTATTATTTATACTACAAAACCGTCTCTTCATGTATATGGAAATGATGCACGAGAGCAAAAAAGGTCTCAAGAAAATATGGAATTGATTTTAGATGAAAAAGTTTTCTCAAAAGAAGATGTGGAAAAATTAGGAATCAATGTAGGTGACTTTATCTTTTTAGATCCAAAAACCAAGATAACAGAAAATGGATATGTAAAGAGCAGGCATTTAGACGATAAAGCTGGTGCAGCAATTATGCTCTATGCCATTTACCATATAACTAAAGAAAATATTAAGCTACCATACACTACAAATTTTTTCTTCTCAATTTATGAAGAAGCAGGTCATGGTGCAGCTTGTATACCTCAAAACACTAAAGAATTTTTATCTATAGATATGGGAGCACCAGGAGAAAATCAAAACTCAACTGAATACGATGTATGCATTTGCGCTAAAGATTCATACGGGCCATACGATCTAGAATTTAGAAAAAAGCTCATTAAGATTTGTGAAGATAACAATATCAATTATAAAATAGATATCTATCCACATTATGGATCTGATGCATCCTGCGCCCTTCAAGCTGGATGGGATATTAAAACTGCTTTAATCGGTCCAGGTGTTTATGCCTCTCATAGCTATGAAAGAACTCACATGGACAGCATATTGAACACGCTAAACTTAACTTTGCTTTATTGTCAAGATACTTAAAAGGAGAAATTTATGGTTTGTGAAATACTTACAATTGGTACTGAAATCCTGCTTGGAGATATTCTAAATTCAAATTCGCAATATCTTTCTAATAAATTAGCTGAGCTTGGCATTGATGTTTATAAGCATACTTCTGTTGGAGATAACGAAGAGAGGATACTGAGTGCA
>JGI20166J26741_11551696_pt1 | contig 12166 bp, 7 predicted proteins | sample TergutCu122P5_FD_26741 | JGI IMG/M metagenome (IMG submission 26741) | reverse complement strand
GCACCAATTGTTACTGCAGTACCACAGTTATTGGAGCACCAATTGTTACTGCAGTACCACAGTTATTGGAGCACCAATTGTTACTGCAGTACCACAGTTACTGGAGCACCAATTGCTACTGCAGTACCACAGTTATTAGAGCACCAATTGTTACTGCAGTACCACAGTTATTGGAGCACCAATTGCTATCGTTTACGACACTGACTAATGCAGTTTTATAAATTTTTAAGTGTTGTATCAAGTAACAGCCTGATGATAACCTTCAGGGTCGAAACATGTTGCTGCAATAAAAATTACCAAAATGAAGTTGTGTTAACGGTTTTTACCTAGCAACTAAACTACATAAAGGCTCGCTTACTTCTTGCTGGCGTTGATAAATGTGTGATTGTCGGCCTACGTCCTAGGCGTATAGTGACGTCAGGCTCAAGCACCGCGTGTTCCGGAAGTGACATTTCTAACAAATATGTCTTCCATTTCTGGCCAAGCAAAGAAAGGGGTCTTTTCATCGCTGGTTTACCAATCTTTCTTACAGGACTTGCATAATACTCGCTGGTTAACGTTACTTAAAACCCTTGGCACAAAACGTCCTATGTGCAGCTGGTATAAAATGTAGCCGGTATAGACTAGGGTAGGGGCTGGACGGTCCGGGGTTCGAATTCCGGCAAGGACAAGAAATGTTCTATTTTCCAAAACATCCAGTACGGCTGTGGGGCCCACCCAGACACTTATTCAGTAGGGAAGGTATTCTTTCCCATGGGTAAAGAGGCCGGAGCGTAAAGTTGGCTACTCACCTTAATCTAGCGTTGAGGTTAAGAATAAGTAATGCTATGCCTCTGATCCCCCTTCATTCCTTCATGGCAACACAGAGACCTTCTTTTAGAAAACGCCTTCAGCGAGATACCTGGATATGTCACGGACGGCTTTCGGTCAAAAGCTACGGTAAGTAGCAGGTCCAGTAGTGTTAAAAAGCAAATTTTGGGTTGTTCCAATTGTAACGTCCAAATGGTCTGATTTCGTTGGACGAATACAGTAAGTCACAACTACACAGAAAAAGGTGAAGCTTGATAAATTATGGGGTGAAGACACAGATGCACGGATGAACTGCTGCCCTTCCAGTTTTCTGGAACTTTTATTTTATAGTATTTCCATGTGACATTTATTAAGGGTCCCTTGCCTGGAATTTGAAGCCGACAGATGAGATTAGGCAGATGAGTAAAACACATTCCAGCAGGAACATTTTTTTATTCATCACCAAAACGTGTTAATTTTGGAAAGTTATTTCAAACGCACGTAACGTGGGGTGGAGGGGCCACCCCTCCACCCCACGTTACGTGCGTCGTTGTGGCTATTCCGATACCTGACCCTGAGAATGGCTTGTTTGAGCAATGTAAGCAGGGAAGATCACCTTTGTCTGCTGCTAGCAGGACGGTTTATTGACAGGATGATCTCTCTCTCACATTTCCGTAAACTGGACTGTCCACACCAAGTGATACTTTCTGTGGTGCGTTCGCAATGAACGTTGCAAGATACGCAATGCGCATGTCAACTGAACGAATTGTAATGAATGTGATATTAGAGATTTTTACTAAGATTTATCGGCACGTTAAAATTTTAATAAAAGTAGATAAACACAACGGACACTTCACACGAAGACACACACACACACACACACACACACACACACCTTCCTCAGCGAATGTCGATCGTAACTCCTTAAATATTGGAAACCGCATTTTTTTTTTTGCGGACAGAAGCTGTAGATCAAAACGAAACAAATTCTGTGCCCGGTACACTCTACCGTGTCTTGAGGTTTTCCAAATGATTAGCGCTTTAACCGGAATTACAAACATATTTAGTCCGTACCGCGCAGTAAACATTGTCCGTCTCACAAGAACAAGCTAAAAGGTACATATGTATATCGTCACACCTAAAAAAAAAATTGTCCGTCTCTGTTATACAAACCAGTCAGTTAATGTTGTATAGGGAAATAATCGCTGTTTGTTCTGAGATCCACACAAAACACATGAACACCCTGTTTTGGCAGAACGTAGCATGTTAGAGCTGATGGTAGACAAAGTAACCAATATGCCTTAAAGTTTAAACAAAGTGATCAAGTGATCATGCTCCCACAACTCTAGAAACCTAAACGCTCGTCCTCTCATTTCTTTAAACTCTTTACAAGGAAGCATCCAACGTTCTCATGCGGCCACTCAAACTGTAGAGCCAAAAACTAAGTAAACCCGCCACATTCGTTACGCTATGCTACATACACTGACGTACAGGCTACGTCATACGTACGGCTGAGGAACTTCCTCGGAAGAAGTGAAGGTTTTTTATACAATAAAACTGTTGCTTTATTCTATACATTTACATTTGGAAGTAAACTGTAAATCATTTGTGACAATTCGACTTAGGATTGCGTCAACAGAATCGATAATTCGTTGAGTCCCGATTATTAGGCCAAAGGGCGCGGCGCGGCACAGCGCGCCGCGTCGCGCCATACTTCACAATAAATTATGTGCACGAGTAAGAGGATGTTTCATCGCCTTAACTTTGATGTGTTACCTTACGGACGAATATCGGCCAGACACAGCGTCTGATGTTACTTCGTAAGATAGAAGGACGCCAGAGATGTTATTTCTGGTTCAAGCGGAGAATCGTGATGCACACACACACACACACCCGTGCGCGCGCGGGCGCTGTGTGTGTGTGTGTGTGTGTGTGTGTGTTGTGCGTACATTCCAGATGCTGCAAGTCTGTTTACGTTGTCTGCGTTTTAACATAACTCATTAATTCTACTGTCGTTGCTCGCCCGAACTACCAATGATCCTAGTGAGTAAATGTCCATTAAAATTTCGAAACTTTTGACATTTCTCATCTCTGGCTACCGTTTCCACATATACTATTAGACATTACAGCACTTGAGTGACATTACGCTGTCCCGATTTCACTGAATATACACACTATGCAACGTGTGACGATCGGCAAAGGTGCAGACAACAAACCGATTAAACCATCGGTACTTCTGATTACAGTTTATTGCTGCCATCTCTTGGGCCTGATTATAGCAATAACCAGTGATCCATATTCCTTCGTATCACGCAAGATTAATCACAAACCGTGTTCTGTTACACACAGCAGCTCACAAGTCAGTTAACCGGTCAGTTCATGGTACACCAAAATACTCAATTTACAAAAGCAGTTCGAAATTAAATCTTCTACGTGCAGTGATAAATCGCGTCGTTGTGATAAACAGCAAACAGCATAATAAGAAGATTCGCGGTTTGTATTCTGTACCAAGTGTTAGCAGGTTTTATGAAGTGTGTTCAAAACACACAAGGGACTTCTCTTGGTACAAGCATGTTCATGGGATATAGAGATGGTTCGTAAAGGTAAAGTTCGCCCTACAATGAGCCATGAAGAACCAGAGGTACAGCTCTCGTCTTTCTTTAACCTCGGCATTAGATGGAGGATGGTGGCCAACGCCACCCCCCGTCTCCTTCATCCGAGGAAAAGACTTAGTACCCCTAGAATAGGAGGCTGGGTGAGTCCGAGGGCCGGTTTGGAGGGGTGCGGAAAATCTCGCCCCCCACCGGGATTCGATCCCCGGACCGTCCAGCCTGTTGTATAATTATCTGAACAAACTCAATATAGGTAAAACATTACGGTCGGGATTTAACAACTATGCAGAGAACGGCTGTCCACAACCAAACACCGATCACTGCAATCCTTAAATCATGGTGTCACGTAGCCCTTACAATTAATTGTTAGATACTGCGCACTGCACACCAGAGTCCTTTGATGTGTCTCATACCGAAAGCAAACAGCATTAACAGGTTGGCCTTTGTAAAAGGCGCAGCGGATTTATTGTGAGGTAGGATCCAACTAACTCCATCGTGAAGAGTCCTTCCTGAGAAGCTAACATTTCCTCAGCTAGTCAACTAACTCCCCGCATTCTGTAGAATTCATTACCATGTCCCTATGCTGAGTCAAACCAATCCAGTCCACGGCCTTCTACCCCATTTAAGATCCACTGTAATATCATCCCCCATCTACGCCTGGGTCTTCGAAGTGGCCTGTCTCCTTCAGGTTTCTCCACCAAAATCCCGTATGCATTTCTGTTCTCTCCCATACGTGCCACATGCCCCATCCTTCGCATCTCACTTGATGTATTCACCCTGGTGAGCAGTACACGGCATGAGGTTCCTCATTATATATTTTGTTTCCAGTCTACTGGCACTTTTCCACCCCCTTGTGTCCAAGTATGTCCCTCATATCCTTTTCTCGAACACCCTCGACCTCTGTTTCTCTCTTAATGCGACAGACCAAGTTTAAATGCCATGTAAAATAACAGGCAAAATAATACTTTTGTATATTTTAAGCTTTAGGTTTTTGGCCAGCAAACAAGAAGACAAAAGGCTGTGGCCAGAAAGGTACCAGGCATTACCTGAATGTAATCTGCTTGTAACAATTTTTTATCCAGTACTGTTGTTCCCAATTAAGTAAGCTGTGTCCTGCAGTCTGTTCATGAGACACAACACACACACGTGTGCTCAGTTTTCTCAGCATGCACTCCTGTACAAGCTCTCTACTGGCGCCTAATAGAGCTTCTGTGTTTTATTTTTTGATATCAATATTTTTGCCCAGTAAATTACCACCATCAGCTGGAGTGTTTCATTCCATCTGGATGTCTCCTGATTTATGAGGGGAAGTCAGAAAGTAAGGTTCCCTATTTTATTGCCGCCAAATAACTTCACATAGTGAGATGCCTCTTTATTCACTTATTACACTTCACTTCACTTATTTTTCTACATAGTCACCTTCTCTGATGAGACACTTGTCTAGGCGGGATCCATTTCTCAAAACCTTGTTGATAGAAAGTGGGATCCTGACCACGCAGCCATGTTTGCACCTAATGCTTGACATAGTCATGCGATTTGAATCGCTTGGCACGAAGATGTTTTTTCACGTTGGGGAAGAGATGAAAGTCCGAGGGTGCCAGATCCGGGCTGTAGGGCGGGTGCTCAAGAATTTCCCAGCTCCACCGTTCCAAAAGATTCACTCTCGCATGAGCTGTATGCGGTCGGGCATTGTCATGCAACAACAGCACCCTCTTGTCTGACATCTGAGGCCTCCTGCGTTGAACAGCTCTCTTAAGTTTTTTGAGAGTGGCCTGATAAGCAGCAGAATTGACTGTTTCATTAGGAGGAGAAAAGTGCAACAGAAGCACACGATGCATGTCCCAAAACACAGTCGCCATCAGTTTCCCACAGCTGGTTGATGCCTTGAATTTTTTGATGGTGGGAGACCCTGGATGCTTCCATGGCATGGATTGCGCTTTTGTCTCAGGACAGTACTGATGCACCCAAGTTTCATCCCCAGTGATGATTTGCTCCAAGAAATCCTCACCATGATCATTAAAGCGGAAGAGATGAGTGAGGGATGCACCCATACGGTTTTTCTTGTGATCCTCTGTCAGTTGTCGAGGGACCCACCTGCTGCACACTTTTCTGTACCCTAAACTTTCGTGAACAATGTCCCATATTGTGCCATGTGAAAGATTAAACTATTCTTCCAACTATTTAAGCAACACTCGGCGATTAGCACGCACAATCGCCTCAACTACAGGGAAAAGATCTGCTGATGTGGAAGGACGCCCGCTCCTTTGTTCATCTGTCACACTCACGCGACAGCCACTAAATTCCCGACACCATTTTCGCACATGCTGCATGGTCATCACATTTGAGCCATAAACTGCTTGAATTTCACGATGAATTTCAATTGGAGCTGTCCCTTTTGCCCACGAAAACCGAATAACTGATCGAATCTCTTCTTGTGTCCACACATACAGTACAGTAGCCATTGCGGAACTGCGTCGTCAACGAAAATTGCGGAGCTTGAGCTACGAAAGTGCTTCCATCTAGCGACCAATGTCTGAACTTTAAGTAAATAAAGAGGCATCTCACTATATGAAGTTATTTGGTGGCAATTAAATAGGGAACCCTAATGTCTGACTTCCCTCTAGCTGAACCCTCCTCCTGGCATCCCCTAAGGTAATGTTTAAAACTTTATGGCGATAAGGCTTCTCCTTTTGCAGACCATTACGAATCGGAAATGTATCAGGCGAACTTTTAACATGATATACAAAGCACTTAAATCTATAAATGTTGCTTTGACGAATTCGGCCTTCTCGAGTCATCGGAAGCGTTGGAGGGAAAAGTGCTTTAATTTCAGTAGGAGTGTTATCTCAGTGACGCTGTTGGTGGGAGAGAGAGGGACATCAAATGATGTGGAGTGCTTGAGTGACGCCGGTGCCTGTGAACAATGTCGACTGTAAGCACGGTGTTACACTGCCGGCGCATAAAAAGCTTTTATCTGTTGTAGATAAAGGAAGTTGGGAGGTTTTAAAGTCAGTCACCTCGATTTCAGTTACAGGACATTGCTGCCTAGCGTAGCCTTTTCGATGTGCATTGTTACCATTTAGCAGGCAGCACGCACTTTTCCCCCCATCACTCTTACTGGGCGTTCAATTTAATACATTTCATACATTTACTGGCCATACACAATTGCGGCTTTGATGGTGTTAAGATATCTGCCTGTCTGTGTCAGTCCTGCACCAAGAGGTCGGTGGTGACCTTCCACGGTGCTTCGAGATGTATTATGGAGATAATAAAATAAGAATGTAGGTCTAAACATTCGAATGTTTGCATCTTCATTCCGTCACTTACTTGGTACAGTCTTAATTGTGAGCATTCTATATAAGGGGTTTTGCAAGAAGTGTTAACAACCACTCATTCGCACTCTCTCCACGCATTTCCTGCTACACGTTGTACCACATTCACAAAATGGAACCAGTACCTCGCTACAAAGCACTGCTTGCTCGTTCAGTGCTCGCCATATAGTTGTACCTGCAGATCGTAACAACGTCTAACTTCGCATCAGCAGACTGTGTGTTTGTACAGTCTCAACTACCCGGCACACGAATCGCATCCACGCAGCACCACATTATTTCAAGAATTCATTAATTCTTTGGTCTCAGTGACTTGTATTTGTGTTGTATTTACTTCTTAAATGGCGCGATTTTCCGGGAAAATGTATTTGACGTAAAATGTGTGTTCTGGTTTGTCAAGGTAAAGGATTTTAGCTCGTCAGTACCGTCACAGTGCCTTTCACTTCGTTACGACGTACGGTACAGTCTGTGTGACTCGAAATGAAACACAAATAACCTTATAACTTGCTAAAAGCAAACCATAACGAAATGCCACGATATCACTGCGCCATTCATCGTACGTTCAATGCAGACGGACAGCAGCGGATAAACGCGCCACTGTGGGCAACCGGCACGGCTAGAAAAATTTAGTTCACGTTAAGGCTCCTTTTCCACGAGCGATTTTTAGCGGCGCTGCTAAAAATCGGAACAGATGTTTCCACGAGCGGCACTGCCTTTCGCTGCTGCCGTCCCGTCCCCCCACCCCCCACCATCGATCTCCACCCAGCAGCGCGGCACAATACCGCCGCTGCCAACCGCGGGAATACGCTGGTCGCCGTCCCGGCGGCCGGCAACGTTAGCAACGCCATGACCTTGACAGCAGCGCTGCTGAAATAGCAGCCCACGCTCGTGGAATTACGTCCATTTAAACCAATACATCTCTGGCAGCGCTGCTAACCGCTCGTTGAAAAGGAGCCTACATGCCGGTTCACACACAGCATGCCGCGCCCATGGCGTTCCCCTGCCATGCCGTACCGCTAACGGCTTAGAATGTGTCTTTCCCATTTGGTTTACACAGTGCGGCCGTGTCTGCTTCACACTTGCCATGCCGCGCCCATGCCCCGCTCTGACCATGCCCTTCTTCTCAAGGCCACGGCACAGCACGGCCGTCGAGACGGCCTGTGGGCTACCTGCCCGCGTTCGGCTTCTTCCGGCTACTACGCGGAGTTCCACGAAGAGTGTTATCGGAAGCATACCAATCCTCCTCACAACGATCCATACCTACGACTGCAACGAATGGTAACAGTACACTACAAAAAAGACGATATGTTAAACTGTTGGACTAGCAGTTCGGATATTTCCGGCTACCACGCGGACTTTCACAAAGGACACGACACTGTCGGAGCAGGGCAGGGGCGCGGCATGGCATGTGTGAATTAAAGAACGGCATGGGCGCGGCATGCTATGTGCTAATCGGCCTTAAGGGTTTTCTTGGTTAAACCACAGCAGCGAAGGCGGGTGAACAAAAAGATCCGCGAACGTGAAATTGATACCGGAGCTGATTGGTCAACGAGCACGTGATCACACTCGTTGCCACGGCTCATGTGCAAACACCTACAGTAAAACAGCCACACATCAAAAGATGCCAGACGCCACAACCAAGTGGCACCGGATTCAAATATCAGCCCGGAGACTGTCTATTATGATTCGGATTTTCGTGGTTTTCCGCAGTCCGTAGAGGCAACTGTCGGAATCCGCTCGCCTGCCTGTACGCTACCTAGGCGCATTTCGTGCTGCAGAGAGTGAACTTTATTTGAATGACGTCAGGGAGCGAAGACGCCTATGTCTGTAATCGGAACTAAATCAAATCTTCCACAGACACTCCGGATAATTACGTCTACAGCGAAGCTCATGTTGCACTACATCAGAAAGACACGTGGCATAGAAACCTGTCATTGCGTTCATACGGCTGCTGTTACTCGGAAAATAAGTGAATTCGGGGACCTACAAAAGTAGCGGACGTTTCTTCGTTGCATCAGGCCCCCAACCTGGCACAACAAAAATTTAAAACTGATGCAGACAATGTTTAACGTAATCTGACGACGGCAAGTTACAGTCAGTGTTGCCAGGTTTCGTGACTGTTCACATCTGCAGGATTTTCGTTTTATGGCGCCGCGTACACCCTAATTTGAAAATCCTTAGTATTCCTACGACAAAGCGTTTGCTGGAAATGTTTCCGTCCCCATGTGAAAGGATGGACAGAACCTCATTCGTTTGCGTCCGATCTCAACCACTACGCAGGCCCACACTGCATACGTATGACTTAGCTGTCCACATAAGATATACATAACAGATTTCTTCTCTTTCCACCCATATGTTACCTAATAGCTTATCTTGACGTGGTTCGTGTGACAGTCTTATGCCTGACATTCCCCGATTTACGAAGTTACGCAATTTTAAACAGGTAAGAAACTGACACATTAACATCTTTGAAAAGAGCGCCGGATTTTGTCTTGCGCTAATAAAAGCACAATGGGACGAAGGTGGCGGGAGAATATTGTTGGGCGATGACACAGGTGATAGAGCGGTCATGCAATGGCCGATCAGGTATGGGTGTGTTGGAATTGGATGTCCAGTGTCCTTGTGTGTTTGCCTACAAATACAGTTGACCTTACATACTCAATGCAACTTGCGCACAGTTCTGCTGGAACCAGACCTACCACAGTGTCTTACACACCGATTACTGTGTTCTGGAATGTGGAACCGTGCAGTCTGGTAGGTAACTACCGACGTTTCGAAGGAAATCGCTTTTTCTGTAACGAAGATTGAGGCAGCATGTTCCTCCGAAATGGTGGCAACTACCTATCAGACTGCACGGCATCATATCTTCGTAACGTGATGCCGCTTATCCTATTGGTGACGGAGTCTACAGTACGTTGTGAGCCCGATCTCCACACCTCCATACATATTCACGACTTGGTGTTTGCGCACAGAGACGAAGTTTCCTTTGCCCTGTAATGTCACCACCCACTGACCAGGTAAGTAACACCGCACTGTTGTGACATTGCTGCTGGAAGCTTCCGAATTTCCCTGGTGCCGCTGCTTCTCGGTCGAGCAGTGGAATATTCCACTCGCCAATACAAAGCCCACCCCCTTCACGCCTGGCCTAGACACGTGTTCCCCATTGCCCACCTCTGCAAGTTACAGGGTGAAGGAAGATGGGGGCGAAACACAGGGCGCATGCTCACACTGAGAGCTCTCGGAGGAACTGGAGAGGCAATACGGGTTACAGCAAATGAAATTAAAGTAGGATATAAGGCAAGGTTTAGGATTTATGTGCTGTAGGATGTGACACCGTGTTGTCTGGTATGTGGGCTAAAGTACAAAGGATCGCCCACCATCAGAGCAGATGGCCAACCATAACGTTGGCACACTTCCATCAGATTACAGGTCACATCCCTGAAGACACCGAGTAACAACCAGTTCAATCGTAAAGGTATTCAGCACCTCGCCGTGAATATGGATGGAAGAATGGAGGTGTAGCTCCACGCATTCTTGCCGACCTTTCGGATTCAAATAGTAAAGTTCTGACTTCTGATCAGGAGATTCCCGGTTAGGGCCTGAGGTCTTCGTGACGTCAGTGGGTCCCTAAATTACAGGCCCAGAATATCCAAATATACTGCGCATCTAAGTGAAGTCCCGATGTTCGTTATTTAATTTGGGCCGATAGAACCGCCACAAACATCGGAATTCATATTCAATGTAAAATGCTATTTGGTTCCAAGAACTGGGCGAAATACCATTACTAAAAATATAAACTAACCTCTTACACATAAAAAGCATGATGATTTATTTTAATAAGACACAAGCCTTTCTACAGCACAAAATATATCAAATGAGTAAAAGCGCAGCCTCAATTCGTACAGCACACAAGCGATCACGCTCACTGAATAAAACACAGAGCTTGCCTGAGCTGAGAGTGATCTGCTTAATTGCAGAGAATTGAGAGAAGCCGACTCGAAAGCGACGTAATCTCATCCCGATTCGTCGAAGCAATGATATTAAAATAATCACGAAAGGTCAAAATCTCGAACATCGAGATTATTGCATAACAGTTAACTAAGAGTGTTTGTGTACTTTCCCGAAGCGGGAGTCATGGAGAAAATGAGGAATAAAGTTTCAGGTAAGTACAGTCCCTTCCAAAGCAACGATTTACAGAACAATGGTAAAGTTTCGTGTAACTGTATCAGTGTGAGTCCCACAGAACATTCGAACAAGACACAGTAACCGCCGCAAAATGTGACGCTATTGGTTGCTGCTCCGTTAGTTGAAGATCGAATGTCATGGCGTGGCATGTGACGCAGTTCAGTCCACTTTGCAACAAAACTGCTGCAGCTACAAGCATACCACACGACGGCACGAGAAACGTACAAAATTCGATACTACAGGCAATTTGAGGAATTTGTGTATAATGGACTTTTGGAAGCAGCACAATGTGCTACTGTGTTTCAGCGTGGTTTGTACTGAGCAGGGACGTCACAAAACGGCGCTGGTGCGCAGCGTCACAGCGCCATGTCAGATTAGGGCCAGCTCGAGCGTTCTGACAAAATGATGCATTCCGAACGTCTCGTCAGAACACGTTTATGGGCCTCTTTTCATGCAGTAACTCCATGCAGCAGTCCTTGAGAAGCTAACAGTCCCTCGCATAGCCAAGAAATTCCCCACTTTTTATGTAATCGGCATGTTCGTTACCGTGTACACAACAATACGCCATCTCCCCTGCCATGAGCCAGATTAATCCAGGCACCGCCCTCCTGTCGCATTCCTTGAAGGTACATTTTCATCATCCCATATACAGCCCAGGTCTTTCAAGTGGTCTGCAGCCATCAGCCTTCCCCACGAGAAAACCGTATTTCTTTCGTTTCTCCCATATGCGTGCCACATGCCCCGCCCATCACATCCTCGTTGATTTCATCACCATAATAACATTTGGTGATCAGTAAAAATCATGAAGCTTCTCATTATGTAGTTCTCTTCATTCTCCTGTTACCTCTCCCTCTAAGTCTTTGCCATCCTGTTCAACACCGCTCTCAGACATCCTTAGTCGATGTTCTTCCCTCCCTGTGACAAACCAAGTTTCACACTCATATAAAATAAAACCTCAACATTCGGCACACACAGAACTTTCAGCTCCCTTCTTATAGAGATGCCTGGCAATAATCTGACGATTTAACCTTTTAAAGCCTAACGACATATATATATGTCGTACCGCAGCGTTAACCTCCAGGCGCTACATTTTAAATATTTATTCAACAAATATACATACTGAATATTTTAAACATGCTGCATAATCTCCGTTTTTTCTCTTCTAAATGCCGTTTATTTCATAATGCTACCTTGTTTGGTTCCTGTATTATTCGCATTTTACCTACAGGGTGTGCTAAAATTTAAATGTAA
>JGI20166J26741_11551474_pt1 | contig 12167 bp, 7 predicted proteins | sample TergutCu122P5_FD_26741 | JGI IMG/M metagenome (IMG submission 26741) | reverse complement strand
GGGGGGGGGGGGTGAACTGATTAATTTGGCTTAGGACAGATAACAGTGGCAGGCTCTTGTGAGCAAGGCAATGAACTTTTGGGTTAAACAAAACATGGCAAATTTCTTAATATGCAGAGCTTAACCTGTCAAGAAGGATTCTGCTCCATACAGTTCGTTAGGAGGAAAAGTAATTCTGGGACCCAAACTGAAACAAGAATTAAAGACTTGCTAATCTGAATGGGCTATCATGGTTCATCAAGTACTGTGGCAGTACCAGCTAATGTCACAGTCCACACCCAGTTATCATAAAAGCAAACACGTTTCCTATTTTTATATATGAACACTATACTTCCATACGGAACACACACACACTTCATACAAACACTTCATATTCAAAGACTTTGAAACAGAATGTAGCCTCTTTCTCTAAAGCAATCACAGATTTATAATTCTTCAGTTAAAACTTGTCTCTAAAAGTCACTAAATTAAGTGACTTGGGGACAGTGGATGTCACAGCAGAAATGATAAAAGTAAATCTGGAAAATAATAACAGAGCACATTTTTTTGTGGTACGATTTTTAATTGTGTTGTTACAAGACACAGCAATGAAGGCACATGTTTGCAATATTTTTAAACCAACCACTTTATCTATTAGAGCATTTTTCCCACCAAACAATGAGATTATCCACACCCTTGCAATAAAAGTCTGGACTAAACCATGATGGCCAACAACATACTTTACACTGAACATCTGCATCTGTGCAGAAGTTAATTTCCAAAAACGTATTGCTTTAATGGCCCAAGCAATGGCAATGGAGTATATGTGGCTTCAGTCATGAGTACTATATTAATTAAATGTTGAATAACACATCTCGTATCACATAACTGTGTTACCTTACTGTACACATATCACTCACACATCATTAGAGATATTTAAAATTAACATTAATGCAAATTAAAATGCTTAAACACATAAAATAATGGTGGAGCTCACTTACCCTAAGCTGTTCGATGAATCTGCAGAAATAACTTAAACACTCACGCACACGCACTCACGAAGCCACTAAATTCATTAAAACAATCAGTGTCGTCTGCTTCTCCTCCAACCACATGTTCATCCATGTCATTGATACATCCTTACTTCAGAGATACTCTGTGATAACTATGCTGCTGCACACAAGTAGCGAAAGTTGTTTACTGATATGGTACTCTGAGTCATTAGCATGTCCCCTCTCAGTCCTCCCCACTGCTTGTGCTTGCCCACACACACACACTCACCTCCACTTTCATTATCACCTCTTCTCACATCATGCCTAGTATAGTCCATGCAAAAAATCAACAAAAGATTAATGAGACTGAGACATGAAGGAGGAGGAACAACAATAGCAGCAACATGTCTTAGCAACATACATATATACTACCAATAAGAGAAACATAATGAAATCAGCTAATATTTATGACTATCACAGTACCCATTAAAGGCTTCATATCATAAATAGTACAAAAGAAGGCAATGATTAATTTATATATATATACATACACACACACACACACACACACAATCTTGTAGTGTTGTATATTTGGTGTATATGTTGGTTAAACAAAAAACATTGTATAATATATGTATAAAACATGCACAAATTTAAAAAATGTATGGTAATCAATACCAGAACCAATAAAAAGCAATTATTCATATATATTTAAATATTATAATACTCACCATAAAAATGTCTGTTCTGAATGGGTATAAATTAATATTAAACAAGTTAACACACAAATAATAACTACACATCAGTAACCAACATAAAAACTTTGAAGAGGTCAACTGAATATCTTCTTATGAAACCTTCTACAGAGCAGAATATTCCTGTAAAAAATACAGCTGGTATAAAATAATATATTCCCTCTTTTCCTACAGCATAATTCCAACTCCTACCCTTATATATGATGTGGTTGTTGCTAAAATGTTTTCTCACTTTCCTCCCAAACCACTTTGATATTGATAGGTTTCACAAGAACAGTTATTAAGTCAAATTACAACTTGCAAATGTTAGCATTACATAACACTACTTAATACTACCTTTTAACTTACTAACACTCAGCATCAAAAGACTCACTGTCTCCATCACAGAATGATATAACCTTGATTGGACAAAATACATGGAAGGCCTTCCACATTTTCGAACATCAAAACAAAAGAGATTGACCACATGTCACACATATTCATTACAGTGTCTAATAAGAATAGGCTCTGACTGTACTTAGTAGTCACTTTACATGCATGTGTACTGTACTGCATAACAACTGAAGGTCATGTGGGAGGAGAATAGGGAAAGTGGGAGAGGAACAGCAAGGAGAGGAGGAGTGTTGAGTAACACTAGGACAGTCACAGAATGCTGTAAGGTATTCCCAGCAGGTGTTCTGAAGTAATACCTCACTACTGACACAATTAATGCTTTCACTACAGGACTGATACAAGACAGAATAAACTTACATACAACACTGAAGAACAATTACATTTTCACTTCCAGTTTAGATAAAACAATTGTGTCTATATAGGCATGTATTAGCTTTCATGTGGACAGCAGAAAGCACTTTACATTCCTTAGGAATTACTAATCAGCTACTGATCCCCTTGACAAGCCTTAATTTTGGGCATGTCTGAAAACAGGAGAAATGTTGAATCAAAACACAAAACCCGGAGAAAGCGCAATGGTGATGTGAAAATAATCACTGATAACAATGTTCATTTAGCATTCACAAAATAAAGACCCTTCTTAAATAAAAGGTTGTATTAACCCTTTCCATATTACAAATGAGGCCCAGTGTAAAGAAACTTTGGCCACTTCTAAATGTCCAACAATTTTCATGCAATCTCTGCATGAATGTGTATAATGAATACTATGCCCATCTGCATGTTAGACTTCTAACACCAAATGTTAGCTTCCAAAACATTTAGTACTGGCAGATTTACACTGAAAATTGTCAGGTGAATTCAAATTTAATTCATATCAGCCACATATAAATCACATTCTACATAAAACTCGAAATTCACAAACCATTCTCAAAGTAGCTCATCAATCAAAGAATTTGTACAGGATATATGATTCAAGCTCAACAGAACTACTATGTTCAAAGAAACATTTTTTTAAAATGATGAATATTTAAATAAATATAAGGACAAATAATTTCTGATTCTATGTGCTGTGAACAGTTTAGCAGTAATACATTACTATATCAACACATAAGATTTGGGTATCAGCATTAAATGTGTGTCTTGCTCTGTTCCTTAATAAAACACATATTTACTTGTGATTCTTCAACAGACACAAGTATAACATCCATTAAAGACCTCACTATCACATTTGGGGAAGAACATAAACTAAGGGTGCTGAGGAGAACATTTGGACCTAAGATGAAGGAAGTAACACAGGGCTACACAAATGTGCACAATGTGGAGCTTCATCAAGAAAGTAACTGATCAAAGCCAGGATTATAAGGCAGAGTATATGGCATGCATAGGAGAGAAACACATAAATAGGTTTGGTGGGAAAATGCGAATGAAAGAAACCACTTGGAAGACCAACTCATATATGGGAAGATAATAATAGAAGACACAGGATTGGAGTGAGTTGAGTGAATTTATGTTGCTCAGTACAGGGACCAGTGAAATGAAATATGGATATTTACCAAACATGGGACAAGAAAGAAAAATCCTGTACACCATGTAGCAAGGCAAGGCAATTCAATATTAGCCCATTACTTATGGGTAAGCACACTGTAAGGGTCAGTAAGAACTCCATGTACTTGCTGGACTGCACCCTAAACAACCAACTTTTATGTCTGCACAGCCAACTCCACCCCTACTATGATGTTAGTAACTCAATATATACAGTACTGAATTATAGGACAGCAAGTAAATAATGAGTTATAAGGAATGTAAAGGGAAGTGGTTGTGGCCTATGTGAGGCACTACCCAGAATTTGTCATGAGGTACTAATGACAACCACACAAAAACCTCAGGAGACGCAGTGATGAGACAGAGGTTCAAAATGGGCACCTCACAAATACATGCCAGACACCTGGTATCTCTATTACATTGTACATAACAGAACAGCATTACAGAGGCCAACTGCAGTTGGTAAAGATGAGACTGTTGTAAATTTCATGCTGACACACTGTCAAAAGTTTCATATAAAAAACTTAATTATAATCATAAAGCAACAGTAGGTGGGCATTCAGCTTTTAGGGACAGCATTTCCCAGAACATTAGCAGACAATCTTTTTGTAATTCACAAGATAGAAGCCTTCACACACATCAGTAAATAAATCCAAACATGTTTACTGCTTCAGGGAGTAACATTAAATGTTAGGAAAGCAGGGAATTAAAATGTTACAACAAGCTAGTATGCAATGTGTTAATAATATATTCAAATATACTGCACAAACATGGGTAACATATCACATTTACAACCTTTACAATGTAATAAGAATCTTAAATACAGGATGTGCATTCCACATTCATTTATTGCTCACTAGGAGGAACAGAAATGTAACTCACCATACTGTTCTGTAGCAACATTCACTGCTTCACTCCACAGTGATCCCTTGTCCAATGCCAAAGTTGGGGACAGTACATCATGCTGTGCTGGGCAGAACCACACTGCAAACATTTCTTATGGGAAAAACAGAATTACATAAATGCGGATGCTTACAGATCCCACTTCATTTAAAATATGCAAATTTATGGACATTAAACACTTCAACAGTGTTTGGGTAGCCTTCCATGGCAGTTGAGTATCCACCTGCATTCATCCACACATCTAAATTTTTCAGCATTTGGTTAAATTCCCCCCTCCCCACCACACATTTATTTTGAACCTCTAATAGCCATAACTGCATTGGACAAGGGGTTACTGTACACTAAAACATGATACCACATATGGTAGGTAATCTCACAGCCAGATACCAAGAACAGCTGCATCTCTTATGAGCTGAACAGTGTTACATAAATACAAAATGCTACAAACTCTTATCAACATACATGCAATCCCTTTTATTTGTCCATATAAACTATTTACAGAATGCATGCAAATTAAATGTGGTAACCTGAGAGACAAAAACTGTTTTAAAAGCCATTGTTATGTCATCTACCTGTGTGTGACACTTTGCTACATGACATATGCAAAGCCAATTAATCATTAGTTTCACCATAAGCCTCTAAAGCTCTATTACATTTTACATGAACTTCAAAATGGCACTGATTTTGTGTACCTTGTTTTATTTGTGACAAACAGAACAGTAACAGCCATTATTCAACTAGACTGAACATAACTGCAGTATATGAGTTTGCAAATTCATGTTACAAAAATGAAATAATAACAACAATAATAATACATTGTGTCTAAACTACAACAGCATCCACTTCCATCAAGATATCCTAGTAATTAATCTGGATGTGTCATTAATAACCACAGTTCCTAGCCCACAAAAATAAGCCCGTCTCAGAAATATACTCATAAATATTGTCAGAGCACGTATCTTATTTCTGATACAGTTTTAATGCATTATCCTTAATTATAAAGCCTTCATGGAAGGTAAAGAATAAGCTACAGAAGGCAGGAGAACATACACGACAAAACTACTGCATAATAATCTGTGGTTCCGCTCTCATGATGTGGGATCCTTTTCACACCACATTTCAAAGTGACTAACCACCTTATGCTACATATGACAAGGACACCAGCCTATAAACCAAGGCTCTTAAACGAAAAAGTTTGATGAATTCAGAGCTGTTGTATTTCTTCTTCAAAACACTGCTTAATGTAGTGCATTCTTACTTTAATATGCCACTGAAAATATAACATTTAAAAACAATTACTAGACTTCCAAGTATAGCAACAATTTTTTGTTTGTACTACTGGCATGTACTTCTCCCCACTATATCAACGTGTACTCATTCTGAACCGAAAATCAAACACATAAAGTTTCCAAAGTATGAAATCAGAAGTGATGTCATACTGCAATCACTAATGTCCTTGTGTTTGTCCATATTTGGCTCTACCTATCTTCCATAAATGAAAACTATTTATGCCAGATGATATCCATTCAGCCAAGACATCAATATGTCTGCCTGACTGGAAGAAACACATGGTTTAATGTTAATGGCTTTTCCAAGTGTATGAATAGGTTTCATGGCAAAAGTGGGTGATCAAGTGAGTAGGGGCTAGTGTTGATCCGAACATCATATATATGATCTGTAGTAACAGCATAAAATTTTTCTGCTTGCATGTGTTGTATGCAGTAATAACATCCAGCTACTAGTATATTTTTACAAAGTTAATCATGCTGCACTAATAAGGCCAGCAATGTGAGGGAAGTAGATCCATCCACTATTACTAGTTCTGCATTTGTTTTTCACTGGCATTCTAATTTCAAGATTTGTGTTTGAATGTGACAGTAAACAAATAAATTTATCTAAGCCAAAGTACACCTGTGTGTGTGTATATTATATATATATATAAATATATAAAATATATATATAAATATATAAAATATATATATAAATATATAAAATATATATATAATATATAAGTATACTTTACAAGCATTTTGTTCCTATAATATCAATTTCTGGTCAATGCCAAGACAAATACAATCTGTGGTTAAAGCTCAAGGATTCTAGACATTTTACTAAGATTCCAGGTCTTGAAAACAGCCATATCATACCAACATGCCAATTCTTATTTGGTATTAATGGACTAACAGTCCACGTGACTTACACTAGACTAGATGTAAAGAAACTGACTGCTTTAACCACGTACATCTGTCCTCATGCTTAGCACTCTTTAGGAGTGTACTGCCTCTGTCTTCATTGCCTTGAAGTCCAAGAAAAGCAGCATATAGTACCAGAGATAAAGTGCCTCTAGATTCCATCCTTGCCACTGTTTATACAGTTTGTAAAGGATGATTCCTCAATACCTGGTGTTCATGGAGTTCTACTCATAAATGAAGCAGTGACAGGGAAGGCATGAGTATCATATTCTCTGCAAAGGATAATCTTCTTGGCCTTTCAGACCTTGAAGATGGAGGAAGCACACTCTAGTCCAAAGCATCAGTAACTATTTCCTGGTGAACATCACATAACATCTCAGAAGACTTGAATCTTTACCAGCACAAATGCGTGAACCTCGGACCTCATATTTCATTTATAGTGCTGATCTTTCTTGTACAGAAGACCAGACACCCCTCCTGAACTACTACCTGCAGAGAAGTGAAATATGGTACCAAAACCCTTCAGATCTTCTACTACATATCCTCCATTGGAAGTGACAGTATCATTTTCAGGGAATGAAAATTTGTAGCAGATGAAAAATACCACTACGAGTTCAATAGAATGCATAAAAATTCAGATTTATAAGTAAATGTCTAGGCTCAAACTTCAAACACATTCACAGTCATCACCTTCATGTCTGCATAAATTCAGACTCTAATGTGGCTTAGGATCTCCCTGTACTGATGAGAACAGAAGGTATGTCAAAACAAATATACAATGACGGAAGAAGATAACTGAGATAACTAAGAACAGCAGAAGCTAAGCAATTTTTGAACCGTGAAAAGCAAGGATGCCCACTAACTATCCTACAAAAATATGAAACTAAAAATACCAAGCAATGCAGCCTGGCCTAGCAAGTTAAAACACAGCAGTTAAAGGGTTAATACCAAAGAAATTACACAGGCTGATGTCCTTATATGTTTTTTGTAAATCTGGTAAAATGTCAGTAATCATAAGATGGTTGGATCCCTAAACTGTGTACAGTATCACAACACACCGCTGGCAACAACAAACACAATAAATAGAAATTAATTCAATCAAAGGTTTTAAGTTTTCAATCTTAAAGTAAATTATGTAATTTCTGAAAACTAACAAGGCCCTTGAAATCAGAAAAAAAGAAATTTTATGGTTGTCCTGTTTATAGTTTTAAAAAGACATAAACCAAATTATCTTTACAAGCTTGTGGAAATGAAATTCACAACAAAACAAAACATTAGGTTTAAAATATAAAAATAATTAAATTATAACACATAAAGTAAAGTAACGTACATATCATGGAAAAAAATAACAAATGCACGTACTAAAATCACATTTTCAAACCCATTTGTAATTCTATTTCATTTGTCAAGAAACTTAAATGATATAAACTGATTAAGGCATAGGAACCAAGCAGCCTGTAGACATTTTAAGAACCATAAAATAAACGGAAAGTGTGATGATGAATGACGATGATGATGGCAATAACTACAACAATCTGTTACAAAAAATACCTTGACTATCAGAACTAGCATTCTAGAGAAGAACAATAACTCTAGAATCTTGTTCTCACTTATACTACATGCATATGCACACAACAGTAACCACTACATAGATCTCCTTTCCATACATCATAAACAGCATATATCATTGTAAATTTTTAAATTTCCCCCAGAACACTTCCCTGAAAAAAAGCAGGATAAAATATCACAGAAGAAACTATGTAACTTAATTTCCAGACTATTATTAATTACATTTGTACTTTTCAAGAACAGGTAAAAAAAAGGTACCATATTTCCAACACAGAATTCACAGCCAGTTTATGTAACAGATTCTAATAACAAATGCAACATAAAAAATGTAAAATAATATTCTAAACAAAAAAAAAACTTAAAATGTTTACTGTAACACACATCAACATATTTCACTTGTAAGACCACAAAATTAATCAGAAACCATTACATCCACATAACACGGTATCACTAAGCACTACATAAATATCTGGTAACCATTATAAATATTTCAGCCTCTTTTTCAGACCAACACGAAATATTCAAAAAAAGCAGCTTGATGTGTAAAGCTATTGATATGAAGGAATTTCTCACCTCAACCAAACACAGTCTGAGATACACTGTACTAGTAATGCTCAATAAATTGTATGCTATGTATTATTTTACTGTAACCTACATTATAACCGAAGTCATATGTAAATGACTTACAGCCATTCCTGGAAACAGTTAAATGAAGAAGTAGTATTTTCATAACTGTGTAAGGAAAGACACAGAAAATAATGTCTTCTTCAGTGAATACTTTAGTACAACAACTTCATTAATCACCCATCTAAACAAAGAATTTGATTTCTAGCTGAACATAGAGCAGAAAGTTGTGACAACATCTACGCACTTCAGAGGTCACAGAAATTTAATTCTGCATCATTAATCATGGCATTAGAGAAGAACAACTTCAGGGATTATTCACAAAATCCATTACAGTGATTTTACATACCCAAGTGAGGTTGTGATTTTACTGAAAAAGTAATACATCATGAAAAAGTCAACTGAAGAGCCATTTTAACATTCTGCAAAACTAACTATAAGCAAGTGGATTTGGCTGCTTCTAAGTTAACTGCAAGATGTTCTATGCAACTGCAAAAGCACTGATTATTATTTGAATACTGTGTAAACATTATCCAGAAAAAAATATTTCTACAAAAAATACTTTCTTTAGGAATTCATATCAATGTTAATTAAATGTGTGAGTATACAACTATTCACACCTTCTAACTTATATGCTTTTCTCCTACAGAATTACTTTTGTTCACAAATTACTTTTTCATACACAATAAATGTTGAAAATCTTATAAAGAAACTTTAACTGTTTTTGTTACAAGATGAGTCAACAATACAAAAATATGAGTGTTATTACACTTAGACATGTATGACTAGCTTCCTATTATTTACATTATTCAGTTCAATTGTTTTGCCCCACCTTTATGTATATTTTTAAACAAAAGCTGCAAAATAACTTTGTACTGTATAGCACAACTTATCAGTGCTTATGGCTGGGCCTGTGGTATTCGGTCACGTAGATAAGACAAGACGCTGGGTGTGCCTTGGGTTAATATGGCATGACGAGGCTGTCGAAAACTATTTCCCATCAACTCCAAGGACCTAAAAAATCAGAAAGTTTGTGATCTTCAAAGAACAATATATCTGAGCCAGTGATAAATTTATATAATCAGGTACCCCCCCATGTATGACAATGAGGTCACTGTATATGAAACTGATTGTGGCTTCTATTTCAGGCGTTAAAATGCCAGCTACGTATATCCAACACCATCAACCCACATTTTCTCAAGAGCACCCTTCACTGTCCAATGCAGCAGACAAATCACGAATTGTGACTCAGTGGTTTTCAGGCATCAGTTTGTCTGCTTGTGCTCCATTCATATCCATCCCGATTTGCTAAGCCAACTGATGCAGTCATCATCATGAATGCTGATTCATCCACCTTTTAACTTTCTGCACCACTTTGTGAAATGCTACGTTCTCATTATGCCTTCATCATACACCTCTACCTACTGGCAGTAAACTTTGATAGGAGAGACATATTTCACCCATAAAAGCCAAATCACACTACAAACTTCTTTGTAGGACCAAATTTTCAATTTCATTCCCAATGTACATGAATTATCACCCCAACAGCATCTTATTGACTGACTCTTGCACTATCTCTTGCATGTCAGCACTAATATAAATGCTACCTCCTACATAAACACTAACTGCATAATTAACATGTAAGTTACAGCTATGGAACCTTCCTTATTCAACATGCTTCATATAATCTTCCAATCTTCCATATAAAAATTTAAAGATTAAAATATACAAAACTATAATTCTATCCACTGTTTTGTATAAGTGTGAAACATTGTATCTCATGATAAACAAAAACCAAACTCAGATCTTGTATTGCTGCATCATCATCCTGTACTTGTGACAAATTACAGATGCTCACCAACATATGATGATGGTTCCATTCCAACAACCAGGTCATAAGTTGACATCAAGTCAAAAACGCCTTACGCATATACATCTACTGCCCACAGCAGAGTTAGTAAAGGAGTAAAATGTAAACACAGATATTCACCCCAACACAGCACTGCAGTAAACTGACAAAAACAAAACGAAAGAGACCAGACACAACACAAGCTTAATGCACGAGACCTGCATAAGCCAATCATGGGGCTTACTGACTGTATAAGGGTCATTTGTGTGAGTGGTCAATGCCATAAGTAAGGGAGCATCTGTATAAGTGATCAAAAAACCAACAGGTTGCACATAATAAAAGAAATCGACTTGGGACAAACCAATTTATTTCACTCTCCTACATGCTTCAGTTCTGCAGGGTCACCTTCAGTAAGAACATCTAATACTAGATCGTCTGACTGGTTACATACTAATTAAAAGCCCTTTTAGCATCCATACATTATACATAACCCTTAACATTACCAGTATTTATCTCATTTGTTAAAATATTTTTAATACAACGTGAACTACTTTATATCATAAACCTTGGAAGACACAGTGGGGTTGCAAGCAACTCTACTTAGTGTAATTCAGTTTGTGCGAATTTTCAGAATCGTGTTCGAATCTTCTTGTCCTTTTATCTTCAGTGCACAGTCAGCTGTTGTTGAGGTCATTCTCAGATTCTTTTCAGTGGCTCTAGCATGCAAATTTTTCATCTCAGTTGTGTATGACCTCTCCACTGTCTTCTGTGTTACTTATTTTGTACAAGCAGAATTAACTGTTACTTCATGATGTCTTGTACTTTCAGTGTAAATATTATCAGTAAAATTGTTAGGCAGACTATCTATGACATCTGGACATTACTGCATACAGGATGATACGAGATTTTGACTGTTAAGGGACTTAAATTATGAAAGTAATAACAGTGAAGAAGATTGTTCTTGGGTTACTTCATCTGCTGAAGTCATGTGCTGTAAGGCCTGTGGTCTTCCAAACTTTACAGCATCAATGGGCAAAAAATAAATTTTACAATTCACTGACAGTGCCTCAGATTTGATGACAATGCTTCTAAAAATGACATAATGAGGATATAGTATGAAGAAGGCAAGCCGTTCCTATTGACAGAAAATATCTGTTTCAATTATTTTGTTCTTCCGGAAAACAACAGATAATTTTGTCCTGTTTTATTCTTTAGAAAAGTATTTCTGGGACTTGAAAATCTAAGTGCATATTTCAATAAGATTAACCCTTTGGTGCCGGAATTTCCTTTTAAATTTTAGCACACCTGTATTTAAAATGTGAATAATACAGGAACCAAAAAAGGTAGCATTATGAAATAAACGGCATTT
>JGI20166J26741_11551252_pt1 | contig 12172 bp, 9 predicted proteins | sample TergutCu122P5_FD_26741 | JGI IMG/M metagenome (IMG submission 26741) | reverse complement strand
CGCAAGCTGTGGTTTGAATCGCGACTTAGCAAGCCTTCGATCGCGGACAACGGCCTTGCGTACTTTGTCGGTCTCATGGCAACGGGCGGCGCCGCAACAGGAACCCTTACGACCGCTGGCGTAGTTGCAGCCAACAAGTCGTATATTGGTTTTCAAGTGCAGCAAGTCCCTGGCGCTCAAGTGGATTTCGTCTACGCGAACGCTACGGGCGCTCAAGTGGTTCGTATTCCCAACGTCGCCAAGTTGACGCAGACGACCGGGCAACCGGCCGACTATATCAAACTTGGCTTCAAATTTGATCCCATTAACCCGCGAATCCTTCGCGTATGGGTTGATGGCTATGAATACGTCCTTGATTGGGTCAAGGATGCCGACGTCGCGGCGGCCACATTCCCGGCTGGCGTTGTCATGGCCCCGATCCTGACCACGAAGACTGGCAGTGCAGCGACTGCGGCTCCGGTCAATCTTTCGTGGTGGCGATGGGCTCAACTGTCGGTCGATCCGTTTGGCGGTTGGCCGTACTGGTGGGGTTGGAATCAGGCGTCTGCTTGATGAGTGGTCAGTGGACAGTGGTGAGTGGTCAGTAATGCTGCTCACCACTGTCCTCTACTGAGGTAGGTATGGACAAAAATAACGACAACTTCAGTTTCAACGCGGTAGATTTCCTGCGGGAATTATATAGGTCAGAGACGGCTGCCTCTGCGCCGACTCCTACAATTCCTGTTTTGAAAGCCGCCATGACTGAAAAAGAAATTGATCGACTCGGAATGATTCACGAATTGAAATGGTTGCAGATGCGATGCCACCAAATCACAAATGAGCTTATGAAATCGAGTCTTTGTGGCCGTTGCAGGAAAAACAGTCTATTTTCTGTGCAGTGCAGTGACCAAGGTTATGAAGTAACCGAATGTAATCAATTCATGGAAATTGTGTGCTGATATGGCCAACGACATCACACGCGACGAATTGCGAGAAGAGATTGCCTTCTTTTTGGGCTACGGTCGTTCGTCCGATCTGTGGGATGCCGACCAGTTGGCCAACGTTGATGCGGTACTCAAGTCGGGAGTGCGTAACTTTTATTGGCCGCCGCCACTTCCTGGAATTGGTCCGCACACCTGGAGTTTTTTGCGGCCGATCTCGCAATTGACAACCATTGCTGAGCAGGGGGATTACGATCTACCGGCCGATTTCGGCGGTCTAGTTGATGGCCGGGTTTACTATGAGGAAAACAGTTGGCTATTGCAGTATATCCAAGAGCGTAGCATCGGGGTCATTAACCAGATGCGAGCATCCAAGATATCATCAGGCAGACCGTTCTTCTTTGCTGTTTCTCCCAAGCGATCGGACGGAACAGCACCGCAACAGTGGCAGATATCCTTTTGGCCGACGCCAAACTTCGCGTACACGATCAATTACCAATACCAGATCATTCCCGCGTCGCTCGACGATATGAATGTATTCCCACTCGGGACTGCTGTTCATGCGGAGACGATGATTGAAAGTTGTCTGACTGTTGCCGAGCAACGTATGGGTGACGGACAGCCTGCGGTTCACGCGGCACGGTGGCCAGAACGGCTTGCGGCCAGCATCATGCAAGATCGGCTCACGTCGCCTACCAACCACGGCTACAACGGTGATCGATCCGATATCCTAAGACACACATATCGTGGCCGATGGGGGTTTCCGAGTCAAACTTTATTCGATGGTCAAGATTTTCACGGTGAAGATTTTTAACTTTCATTAAGAAAGGGTTTTGAAAAATGGCTGCCCCTTTGTTTTTGCAAGACGGCACAGGTTTGTTGGCAAACGTCCCTGGTGTTGGAGATATTGCCAATCACGGCCCCAATGTTCCTGCGGATGGGTTAGTAGGCTACGCGCCAGCTTGCATCTTCCAGTGTTTTACGGGAACGCCTGGGAACATGCTGTACGTGAATCAGGGGACGTTACAGTCGTGCAAGTTCGTAGCATTTGCGTAATCTCACGAAAATGGTTAAGACCAAGTCGCCAATCTCGCAGATCCAGTTGCGTTTTCCAACGCAGGGATTAAACCGGCGGTTTGCGTATTCAACGCAGCCGCCGAATACAACTCCTGCGTGTATGAACGTTCGACCGTATGACACGGCTGGCGCCTCCGGCACTGGCGATGTAACGATTGGCGGCGAAGGATACCCGAAAGGGCGTGAGCGAGGCGGTTCCCGGCCGGGGTTGCGAAAGGCGTTCGATTTTCCGATCGGCGGTGGCGGCAACGTGCAAATGCTGTCCGACTTCGTGGATATCGACGCTAACCGGGCCATTGTCCATACGCTATTGGCTGTTGGCAATGCAGTGGTTTATGAGATCCGCGGCGATGGAAGTTTTACAACATCAGGTTCTTACCTGGAATTGTTGACTGAGGATGGCGTCAATCTCCAGGATGAGAGCGGCAACAACCTGATTATGTTGACCAACTCGCTCAATGCGGATTTGCCAACGATCGAAGGCGCCAAGGTTGGTCGGAATTTTTACTTTGCCGACTATGGACCGATGCGGGCCGAGGATCAGGACGGAACCGTCAACGCGGGTAATCTGCTCACGTCCACGATGGTCCACGACTTCACGACGATTGGAATCGACATCACCAGTGACATGGTGGTGATCGCGTTCAAGGATGGAACTCGCACGGATTCAGGGTCTTATCCGATTGCGTCCGTTAGTTCGGCTGGCCTGACGATCGGCGGCAACGTACTCCCGCCTGGCGAATGCCTTTTCACGATCGCTCGGCCTCCCAAAGTCTATTCGGATGGCGTTGTTGAAAATCTCGTGCCATCGGCTGGCCTTGTGCCTATCGGCTGCACGCTGGCTTGCGCTTATCGTCAACGGCTGGTACTCGGCGGTGGTGGAACAACATGGTACATGAGCCGGGCAACCGATCCAACCGACTGGGATTATTTCGCCGATCCTGATGATATGGCCCGTGCCGTGGCAGGAACCACAACCACGGTTGGAGGCACAGGCGATCCGCAAACGGCACTGATGCCGCATAGCGACGATTATTTGCTGGTCGGTTGTGAAAACAGCTTGTGGGTTTTCCGCGGAGATCCGGCAGTTGGTGGTCAGTTAGATTCCCTTTCGCATGTAATCGGTGTTGTTGGCCCACGTGCATGGTGCTCGATGGCCGACGGCTCGACCATGTTCCTTTCGCGGGATGGAATCTACGTGCTCGCAGCGGGAGGCGTTGGCTATCCGCAGCCGATTTCCAGGCAGATTTTGCCCTACGAGCTGCTCAACGTGGATGCTGCGAAAAACGTGGTCACTATGGTTTACGACATCGAGCAACGCGGTGTTTTGCTCTCGATCACGCCCGTGGATGGCAGCGCAGGCTCACAATGGTGGCTCGATTTGCAAACGCTCGGGATTTATCCCTACCAGTATCCCGACGCTATGCAGCCGACATCCGTTATTGCCTATGCGCCGTCCTTGCACACACAGCGTCGAGTGCATTTCGGCAGCAACGACGGCTACATTCGCTACGTCGAGCCCAGCGAGCCAGACGATGACGGTATTTTAATCGAGAGTTTTGTTGAGATTGGACCTTTCAGACTCGGTCCTTTGGACCATGAAGGAATTTTGACGGAGATCGATGCGGTTGTTGGTGAGCTGTCTGATCCAGTGGCTTGGTCGATTCGAGCGGAAACCACCGAGGAACTGGCGGTACGATCCAAAAGAGTTCGTTTCAGTGGCATTTGGAAGCCAGGTTACGACCGGCCACATCACCCGCGTATTCGTGGTTGTGCGGCTGTGCTTCGGCTCAGTGCCTTGGGAGCATGGGCGTTCGAGTACGCTAACTTGAAGCTTCTTGTACAAGGGCGTCCGAGATGAGTTTTCCAATTCCGCAAGGCATTACTCCTGAATTGCGACGGGCGCTTCTGGAGATTCGCAACAATACGGGCGTAGGCCCTCCAGGCCCTCCAGGCCCTCCAGGACCGTCTGGCGGGCCACCTGGTCCTCAAGGCCCTGCTGGGCCTCAAGGGCCGCCTGGTGCGACGGGCGCAGCGGGCGCACGAGGTCCGCAGGGTGACCCTGGGCCAATGGGTCCGCAGGGGTCGATTGGGCCACCGAGTCTTGGTAATGTGGACGGTGGGCGACCGGACTCGATTTACGGCGGTGTTCCAATCATTGATGGCGGTGGTGTGGTGCGGGTGTAGTTTTCAGAGGACAGTTTTCAGTTGTCAGGAAAAACTGAAACCCGTCTGACTGAAAACCAAGAACTGAAAACTGGAAACTGAAAAAATGGTGCAGGTAATTCAACAACGACGCGGAACAGCAGCCGAGTGGACCGCCAATAATCCTCTGCTGGCTGAGGGCGAGCTTGGAACTGAACTCGATACGGGCCGGTTCAAGGTCGGTAATGGAGTTGAGACGTGGAACCAGTTGATTTATGCGTATGGCCAAACGGGGCCCGCAGGGCCGCAAGGTCCGCAAGGAGAAATTGGCCCGCAGGGAATTCAGGGCCCCAAGGGAGATCAGGGGTTGACAGGACCGCAAGGGGTCAAGGGAGACACAGGAGCAACAGGCGCACAGGGTCCACCTGGCCAAGACGGTCTTGGCGTCCCGGCCGGCGGCGCAACCGGACAGATTTTGGCCAAGCTGAGCGCCGCGGATAACGACACAGCCTGGGAAAATCCGCCTGCAAGTTTGCCGCCTGGCGGAACCGCCGGCCAGGTGCTCACGAAGATTGACTCGGTGGATGGCAACGCCAAATGGAATACGCCGATTGCTGGCGTCAATTTCCCGATCGTTGGCGGTCGGCTGTCTGTGTCCTCGGGCGTCATGGTTCCAACGGCCGACGTAGCTAACGCGGTAACGATTTATTACGTCCCTGGCGACAATTCATTTGGCGGCCATAACTCGCTGAGCGTTCCCAACAGCACCCAATCTGGTTGGAGTTTGCAGCAGCTTAGCAATCAATTATCACTGTCGCTTGCGAATGTCGCCGCTGGTAACTACGACGTATTTGCTTACATCTACAATGGAACGCCCTACATTGATCTTGGACCCGTGTGGACGACCACCACAACGCGGGCGATGAATACCGCAGCACTTTTGGGGACTCCTGTTAATGCGTCAGCGATGACAACCCGAGTGAATGCCCATTCGGTTCCTGCGTTGGGCGCGATCATGCTAGGCACGGTTCGGTTAAGTGCAGTAGGCGTGACACAAGATACGGTAAACAACAGGTTCCTGGCCTCGGTATACAATTCTGTTAACCGAAACTTAGTGGCGTCCGCTTGGGTGCAGCATACGTACAATGGGGCTGTCAGAGAATTTAATGCCGGATCAGGCGTCACGCGGGGGAATTTCTTGCTGCCATTCGCGACCTCCGTTTTATTTTCGGGCGTTGGAACAGTTGCAAATGACGGTGGTGGTTCTTTTGCTGTAGGTATTGATTCAACAGATTTGGGGTATGGGGGATCGAACGCAAACGCAAGTATGGCAGGAGCCTCAGTAACCTCATCTGCTTTTATTGCAGCGGGCTATCATTATTTGACAGCAATGACGACGACTTGGGCAAATGCTACACTTTGGGGATTTAAAATATCAGCTATTTTAAGAATTTAGGAAAATACTGTGGGACGTAAAGGATCAGAATTACCAGTGGCAAAAAGCATCAGCGGCAGCGAGCGCATGTTCTTGCTTTCTGGCGGTGTGTTATGGCAAGTTCCTGTAAGTATAGTTCGTGATTATGCAACCTCGGCCAACTGGAACATGGTGCCGCCAAGCAGGTTCACAGCCACGCCACAAAGCACGAGCGTGCTCTTGATGAGCGATACCAGCGACGTGGCGTTGGGGTTTCCAGTGCAATACGTCATTTCAGGGATTTCGTACTATGGTATCGTTACTGAGATCGCGGCAAATGCTTCGGTTACTATTTCCGGTGCTCCACTGACTTCCAGTGTGACGGCATTATTCGTTGGTTGGCCGTATCAGGTGCTTTCGATCAATGCCGGTTCGCAGTCCTGGCCACGCGCTGATAGCCACGTTGTCAAAATCCAAGGTGGCTCAGCCACGATCAATGGAACAGCCGTTTCTGTGACAGGCGGCATGGTTAATCCAGCAACGTACACGGTTCGTTTCAATGACACATTGGCCGTTGTGACCGGCCCGATTGCAGTGGTGATTGAATGAGCGCAGTATCAGGCCAAACCAACGTCAATGATCTTCCCGAGGCGTTCAGCGTCAAGACAGTCGATTATGTCCTTGGCATCCAGTCGGGGGTAACATCGAAGTTCGGCTATTATGTTGTTTATCCGTATCTGTCCGGCCAAGGCGGCGGTGGTGATGCAAGCAGTGTTCCTCCTGGCTGGTCCGAAGTTGATTCCAGTCTGTATACGGCAACCATGATCGGACCGAATCGCATTGGTGTTTCAGACACCACGGGCATGGAGCCCGGAATTCCAATTCGCATTGGCAACGGTCCGACTTTTGGCATCATCACGAACGTTGTTCCTGGCCTCTACATCGATTACGCAGGCGCCTCGATAGCAGCTGGTTCGCCATTGCTCACGTTGGCAACCGGAAGCCCTGCGAGAATCGTCGGCGTGAACGATAACGGTAACATGTTGGCAAAGCGAACAAAAATTATTTTCAAAGCGGCTGTGCCCGAGGTGAAAGGCACAATCAGCGGAGCATGGATGAGAGCCAGTAGTTGGTGGTCGCCGAGAGTCGTTGCGAATCCAAATAACGCTGTGATATACGCGCCAAATGTCACGGTTGGCGCGACAGTTAGACTTTTGGTGAACGGTAATACGATGGTGACAGGCAGCACAGGCCCAGATCCAACGATGTATCCTCCTACTTTCTATGCGCCGACAATCCAGGTTCCCGGAAGCACTACAATCAGTATGCTCCAATGGCAACTTGTATCATGGGATCCGATATATACATACTATGGACCCAACGGAGAAATTGTGGACTGGCCTGGGCCTCCCTATAGCACTGATGTGGCATCGTCTATTGGAAATTTCACGCAAGGCAGTCCAGGCTCTCCCGAAATCGCTGCTTACGTTCTGGAGTAATTTTCATCATGGCAAATTCTTACGACTATGCAGGCGCTTTGACGCAAGCGAATGACCTGAGCAACCAGATCAACGCTGGTTATCAGCAAAGATACGACCAGGGAATGCAGGCGCTCTCGTTGTTATCTGACCAGCAGAAACGGGATTTACAACAGCAGTACAACAATGCTCGTTCACAAGCGACGCAAGGATTGATCAACACGGGGCTCTACAAGACGACGATTCTGCCGTCCATGAATATGGGTATTCAGCGGCAGTACGACGCAGCCGCGAACAATCTGAACGATCAATTGACTCGTGAACGCATGGGTTATCAGAATCAGCTATCAGGGGACGCTCTGGCGGCTCAGCAACAGCAGTTGCAGCGAATGCCAACGCAGCAGGATGTTTGGGGATCGCAGTATCAGCAAGACCAGTTGGCGCAACAAGCGAGCCAGTACCAAGGCGACCTGTCATATCGCTATGCGGCTTTGGCACAGCAGCAGGCATTGGAACAGCAAAGAATGGCTCAGCAAGCTAATCAGGCTTCTCTTGCCGCTTCGTGGAATAATTCAAAGTCTGGCTCTCAGTCGCAAAGCCAATATGGTCCTTCGCCTTTCGTTTTAGGAATGCCTACAAGTCTCTCTGCTATAGAAGCATGGAAGCAGGGACAAAGCTATTAATGAGGAATTAAAATGCTTCTCGATAATCTAATACTTGACCGTCGTGGCAGCAGCGTAGGCGGAATGACGGCTGAACAAAAGGCCCAGAATGACGCGGACTACTACCGCTTCATGCAAATGCAGCAAGCTATTAATGCGCCTCGCCAGCAGTTCGCCGCTCAGCAGGCTTTGCAGGCCGACCGGCTCAATGCCGAAGCAGCCCGACAACAGGCAGACCTTGGATCACGATGGAACTTGGCCAACCTGTCAGCGAATACCGATCTTACCAAGCAGGATCGTGACTTGGGTTATCGTCGTGATTCTGATGTTTATCACGGCAATCTTGCATTGACGCAGCAGGATAGAAGCGCGCAACTGCAAGAATGGTTGGCCAACCAGCGTACTGCTTCTGAAGAAGCCAAGGATTGGCGTAAGGCGGATATTGACTCGGCATCCGCTCAAGCTGGATATCAGTTTCAACGGGATAAAGCGGCGGCTGAACACGCAAACGCAATGGAGACGCAGGCGCAAGGCTATCAGAATCAATTGGGAATTGGTCAGCAGTCGCACATGAACGAAATGGACAAGCTGAGCTTACAAGACATGTTCAATGTCGGCAGGGATTACCGACAGGAAGGAATTCAGAGCCGGGCTCACGAGCAAGGTTATCAGTACCAACTTGGTCGAGACGAAATCCAGCAGAGATACGGCATGGAGACTCTTGGCCAGAACTTCGCGAATCAGCAGGCAATGGCTCGCCTCAATAATCAGTTCACTGACGATCGCGCGGCTGACGCAATGGTTGCACACGGCCTTGAAGCAGGAACGCATTATCACCCAAAGCAGGTAAGTGACGCGATTGCGCAGCTTGACCAACAAATAATCGATGTTGCTCGTAACACGGATGGCACCTACACGCCAGAACAACAACAGCGTGCCATGAATGACTACTACAGCCGACGCAGAACACTTTGGCACATGATTCTTCCGAATCCGGAAGGCATGTCCATGGGAGATATTATTGCGTCACGTTCGTATAACCCTGATGGATCAAAATATACGTATGAAGACATGAAAGCTGGAAGGCAGCCGTACACCTACAAAAATGGCGAATTAGTGGCCGTCAAGGGATCAAGAGCAGTTACGCCAAAATCTGAGAAAACTGTTGACGGCATGAGTGCATTCAATAAGGCGTCTGATGCCGTTGACAAGATGCTATTTGGCGCTAAAAAGACAGTCATGAGCAGAGACCCATCGACGGGCGAAGAGTTTCCCATGCCGGTAAGTTTAACCCCCGAAGAGCAAGATGCTGAATACGATCGAATCATGAGGCGTAAGGGGTTCGGCGAACAGTTGGATTCGATCAAGAATCGTAATGCTCCCAGAGGTCAGCCTGCAAATATTCCGCCTGGATATATGAACACAGGAGGTGGCAATTCTCTTCCGCTTCCTCCAAGTAATGCAGGTACAGGTGATCTACCGAAGGTTTCAGGCCCTCAGGACATTCAACGGTTGGGCCTGAAAAGCGGTCAAAAATTCATTGGTCCGGATGGATACACTTACACGGTGAACTAGGTTAGAAAAATGGCCACAGGCTTTGACGTTGACGAAACTGACCAAGACACTTCTTGGCTGACAAAGTTTGCTACTCGGGTCGATGGTTCTCAATCTCCGCAGGCGGCATCACAAGATCCCAACGCATGGCTTTCTAAGTTCGCAACAAGGGTTGATGATTCCACGGCAAAGCAACCGGTACAACAAGAGGCACTACAGGAATCACCTGCATGGTTGACGCAGTACGCAACGCGTGCCGACGATGTGACGCAACCTGTTTCTCAACAACCGGCCGCAATTTCCCAACAGCAGCAGCAACAACATGTAGGAGAACAACAGCAACAGCAAACGCAGGCAGATTCGCAATCGCAATCGCAATATGGGTATACTCCATCAGTGATGGCTGATGCCAGAAAACTGGCGGATTCCGAAGATTGGCGTAATGATATTTACACACAGGCAATCAATTACGCAGACAAATCACCAGAAGAGAAACAGGCTTTTCTCAATATGGTGAAGATGCACGCAATCAACACGAATAAAGACAAAGGTTTTTGGACAAGGATGGGAGAAACCATCCAGCATAGCGCTGACAAGACGGGCAAGGCGATTAGCAGATTGCTTGGCAATGATGCCAGCCCAACGATGACGGAATACGGAGATCTTCTAACAAAAAGGGATTCGCTCAATCAGGATCTTGAGAATCTTCAGAAGTATGACACTTCAGAAACATATGCATCTTCTGGGTTGAAGCTGAAAGAACTTAAAGGGGTTGGATTTGGTGGCGTATCGGCAAGCCCGATGGATAACAAAAAAATCGGCGACATGATTGCTGAGAAACAAGAACAACTTGACGCAATCAATGAAGACCTATCCAAGCCAAAGTATGAATCATCCCGAAAACAAATGCAGCTTGCGGTTAATCTCGAAGGCGCTCTCAATGCTGGAAATCCTGACGAGAATTATTATTTTCCAAAACGGTGGGCTCTTGGGGGGGCCGGGCTGGCCATGGATATTGTTGGATCTGGCGCCAACCCGCTCGTTATGGGAGGAGTCGCTGCGAGCGATCGATATGACCAGGCAATTGGCGAAGGAGATGATCCGCAGACCGCATACAAGAAGGCTGTGGTTACCGGCGGATTGAGTGCTGGTTCCATGTCCGCCGCAGTCCCCCTTGGAAAATTCGTCGGGGGAGCGACAGGTAAATTTGGCGGGAAATTACTTGGCGATGCGGCCGAGACTGTTGGCGGAAGGTTGGCCCAGGTCGGCGCTGAATATACCGGAGGTGTTACAGCGGAAACAATACCATTTGCATTGCATCCGGCCATTGAGACCGGAATGGAAACTGGAAGTCTTTCAGACGCCTGGAATACTTTTAAAGACGCATACGGAAATAACATCCTTGGCATTGCCGCGTTAAAACTCCCGCATCTGGCGGAAGGTTTGTCGGGTAGTATCGTTCGATCTTCAAAGTCGGGCGATACGTATACTCGATCTCAGATGCAAGAAGGGCTTGAAAATGCAGGTATTCCCAAGGAAGAAGCCCAAAAGATCGTTAGTCAGACTTCGGCGGCCGATCGCAACGCTACGCTCGCAATGGCCAAGCAGATTGCAGAAACACATCCGGAAGTTGCCACGCAAGAAGCACAGCCAAGCAGTGAATTGGCATCTCAAGCCGAACCAACGCAAAAACCTTCTGCACGGGATCCATATGAGGCTTCTGCGCGACGGTATGCTGAAGAAAAAGGCTACGATCCTGACGCATTCCTTGAACAAGCCCGTATGACACATGAGGCAATGGAAGGCACGACAGTCGATCGCCAGGCGGCAAAAAAGCGGGCCCACGATCTGATGGATTTGTCGGCCAAGGACGTGTCCGACATTGCCAATAGCGGCTTTGACTACAGTTCTGGCGAGAAGATGCCAGGCCGACGTGGCGAGAAGATGGCCCGGTTCGACGAAAAGGCTGACCAGATTGTCAAGGAATTTCCCGAGGTGTTTGGCAATGCCGAAAATCCGTATCAGGCTGTCTGGGATTTGCTGCAAGAGAAACGGAAGTTGAAAAAGCTGCGGGTGGACGATCCCGAGGTTCTTGCTGAGGCTGAGGCGGCCATGCAGCGGCCGGTGGATACCAGCTTTGAACCTTCCGGGTTCAAGCCGTTTACGGAAGGAGAAGAAGCGCCGCCACCGCCAGGACGGTTTGACAAGACGAAGGAAACTTTCGAGCAATGGCGGGAAGGCGGAAGGGAGTTGGAACGTGGTGGTCCTGAGGCATTTCGTCGAATACAAGATCGTCTCGAACTTGATCCAGAAAGAACGCCAACACCCAAAGAAAATGCGGTTATTGAGCGAGGCTTGAATGAATCGCACGGTGATCGTGATTTTTTCCGGGATCAGTACAAGAAAGCCAGGGATGCTGGCGACATCGAAGCGATGGAACAGGCCAGCCGTGCACACGCATCGGCTAATGAGAATTTTGAAAGCACATTGGAGACTGCCGACAAGGCAGGGACTACGGCCGCTCGCGCTCTTGTTTCACAAAAACTGACAGCAGCCGAAGCATTTTCACATCGCGACCTTGTGGAAGAATTTACTCGGAACAATAACCGCGCTCCTACAATCGAGGAAGATATTGCACTTGAAAGGCAAGCTTCAGAGATTGCAAAAGCTGATGTGGCAGTGTCAGAAGCTCAGTCTAATCAGCGTTTACAGGATGAAATTGACCGAGTGCAAGCACCGCAGAAGAAGCCTGTAAAAAAGCCTGTTGTCAGTGAAAACCAGACGGCTGTCAATGCAAAAATTGATGCGGCTTGGGAGCGATTCAATAAGGCGGCGACAGGATCGCAATCGACACTTTCCATGGGAGGATTTGGCAACGCCAGTGAAATGATTGCGGCAGCCAAGGATTTAGCTGTAGCTTAC
>JGI20166J26741_11551141_pt1 | contig 12172 bp, 4 predicted proteins | sample TergutCu122P5_FD_26741 | JGI IMG/M metagenome (IMG submission 26741) | reverse complement strand
ACATGCCCCTGCCTACATGCTCTGTACAGAGGAGTATCACCGTCTTTAGCTGCAGTATTCACATTAGCACCATGATTCAGCAACTCTCGCACCACCTCGACATGTCCGTTCTCACCTGCTATGTACAGGGGAATATAACCGTTTTCAGCTGCAGTATTCACATTAGCGCCATTATTCAGCAACTCTCGCACCACCTCCACATGCCCCTTCCAACATGCTATGTACAGAAGAGTAAAACCGTCTTTATATGCTGTGTTCACATTAGCGCCATTATTCAGTAACTCTCGCACCACCTCCACATGCCCCTGCCTACATGCCTTGTACAGAGGAGTAAAACTGTGTTTATCTGCAGTATTCACATTAGCGCCATGATTCAGCAACTCTCGCACCACCTCAACGTGCCCGTTCCAACATGCTATGTACAGAGGAGTATAACCATTTTTATATGCTGTGTTCACATTAGCGCCATTATTCAGCAACTCTCGCACCACCTCCACATGCCCCTTCCAACATGCTACGTACAGAGGAGTATCACCATCTTTAGCTGCAGTATTCACATTAGCACCATGATTCAGCAACTCTCGCACCACCTCGACATGTCCGTTCTCACCTGCTATGTACAGGGGAATATAACCGTCTTTAGGTGCAGTATTCACATTAGCACCATTATTCAGCAACTCTCGCACCACCTCCACATTACCCTTCAAACCTGCTATGTACAGAGGAGTAAAACCGTCTTTATGTACTGTGTTCACATTAGAGCCATGATTCAGCAACTCACGCACCACCTCGACATATCCATTCATACCTGCTACGTACAGAGGAGTAGAACCGTCTTTAGCTGCAGTATTCACATTAGCGCCATGATTCAGCAACTCTCGCACCACCTTGACATGCCCCTCCCGACCTGCTAAGTACAGAGGAGTAAAACCGTCTTTATATGCTGTGTTCACATTAGCTTTATTATTCAGCAACTCTCGTACCACCTCCACATGCCCCTGCCCACATGCCTTGTACAGAGGAGTAAAACCGTGTTTATCTGCAGTATTCATATTAGCGTCATTATTCAGCAACTCTCGCACCACCTCCACATGCCCCTTCCAACATGCTATGTACAGAGGAGTAGAACCGTCTTTATATACTGTGTTCACATTAGAGCCATGATTCAGCAACTCACGCACCACCACGACATGTCCGTTCTGACCTGCTATGTACAGAGGAGTAGAACCGTCTTTAGCTGCAGTATTCACATTAGCGGCATGATTCAACAACTCTCGCACCACCTCGACATGCCCCTCCTGACATGCTAAGTACAGAGGAGTAAAACCATCTTTATATGCTGTGTTCACATTAGCGTCATTATTCAGCAACTCTCGCACCACCTCCACATGCCCCTTCTCACATGCTAGGTACAGAGGAGTAAAACCGTCTTTACCTGCAGTATTCACATTAGCGCCTTGATTCAACAACTCTCGCACCATCTCTATATGTCCCTCTTTAGCTGCTGATAAGAAGGGTGACGAAAGGTCGGTAACTGCTGTAGCACTCAGTAACTCTCGGAAAATTTCAACGAACCCCTTTTCAGCTGCTAATATAAATGCTGTCTTACCATCATTGTCTTCTGTATTTACATTAGCACCACACTTTAACAACAAGCTAGTCACTTCCATATGTCCAGACTTTGCAGCTACATGGAGTGGTGTATTGCCATAGTTGTTGATTTTGTTTACGTTAATGCCACATTTTAATATTATCCGGACCACTTCTAAATCACCAGATTCCGATTTTTCATATAACTGATTCGTTAAATATTTTATACCTTCAGGTCTTATTTCTGGATCATGTTCCAGAAACTCACTAACTGCACCCCAGTGGCCCTCTCTGACAGAAATAACTGTAGGTGTCACACCTTCACAGTCAGGTATATTCACACAACTACCATTTTGTAACAAAAATCTTATAATTAACTTGTGACCGCTCTTAGCAGCAACCCACAGTGCAGTGCGTCCGAAGGGGTCACCGTAGTCTAGAGCTATTCCATCTTCCACCAGTTGCTGCACATCTTCCAAATTGCCGTTTCCTGCTGCTGTGTGTAGGGCACTGCGAGGGTCCGACTGGAACTGAGGTGTATCTTCCGCTGTAGTTATGAACGTCCTTGCACTATCAGTGTCATTTCTGTCTGTAACTGAATTCGCAGAAGCTCCAACATTCATTATTCCCTTCAGACATTCAACAGTACCGCTCTCCGAAAAAGTATGAGAAATGAAAGAAACTAGCTTTCTTCCTTCAGCTCGATCTTTTAGCAGTTCTGTGATTGCGGTGTAACCTTTGTCTGTAGCTATATCTAGGGCTGTTTTCCCCTCTATGTCTCTCACTCCAATTCCTGCTCCCTGTTCTATCAACATACTCACGATTTTCTCATGTCCTTCAGCCGCTGCCACCAGAAGCGCTGTCTCCTTCTTAGCGTTCCGCCTATCAATTGGTGCAAAACTGTCTGCCAGATATTGAACAATGTTTAGATATCCACCTTTCGCTGCTATATGAAGCGCTGTTGAGCCTGATGCATCAGCAACACACAGTTTTGCACCTTTCTCCACTAGGGCTCTAGTAACATCAAGATGGCCGTTACTAACAACCACGTGAAGTGCAGTATTTCCGTTGTTATCCTGCAAGTCCAGTAGAGCGCCATGCTCACACAGGTACTGAACAGTGGCTACTTGTCCAGATTTACATGCCGCATGCAACGGACTTTCCCCATTGTCAGCCCTCACATTAATATCATCTCCCTTGGCCACAAAACGCTGCAACAAATCCAGAAATGCAAATCGCGCAGCCGCTACAATGTGAATGCCCGTTTTACATGAACGTGTATTTCGTTCTAGTAGGAGGCGGGATATCTCCTGTTTGCCTTTTAGAACAGCAACATCTAGAGGCCGCAATCCATCATTGTTTTGTGTGTTTATATCCCAGTTTCTCTCTACTAAGTACTGTACCATCCGGTTTCTCTCTTCACGCACAGCTTGTAGTAGCGGAGTGTCTCCATCAGAATTCTGTACATCGAAACTTACATTCTGTTGTGACAGAAAATTTAGAATCTCATAATTTTCATTCGCTACAGCAAAGTGTGCTATGGTGTTCCCATTTCCATCAGTGTCCTCTATATTGCCACCGTGCTGCACAATGAACAGCACAATGTCCTGGTGCCCGTTTATGGACGCTGCCAGAAGGGCTGTAATGCCGTCTTTATCTCGTAATGAGAAGTTGGCTTTGAATAGAAAGAGCAGTTCTATGATTTTTATTTGTCCCCGGCTGGCAGCAATGTGTAGTGGAGTTTGGTCAGCAGAGTTCACTGCATTTACTTCAGCTCCACGTCTCAGCAAACATTCCGCTGTTGTGTAATGTCCATTTTGACAAGCAACATGAAGACACGTGGCGCCATTAGCAGATTGAGCGTTAATATTGCAGCCGTTTTCGACAAAATATGTTACTAAATTATCCCTTCCATTTCGTGCTGCCAAATGCATTGGTGTTTCTTTCTCATAATTTAGACTACACATTCCACCTCTGTCTACCCCTACTAAATACTTCACCACGCTCAGGTGCCCTGCTTCACTCGCCAAATGCAAGGCTGTGTTTCCTGTGTCAGTAAAAGATGTTAAACTGGCACCATACTGCAGCAGCAGTCTGACGATTTCCTCACGTCCCAACCGAGACGCAACATGTATAGGTTTCTCTTTCTCTCCTATGTTCGCTGGAACCCCTAACCTTAATAAGAGAGACATCGTGGCGACTTGACCGGCCACAATGGCTGCTCTCAGTGCGCTAATCTGTGCTTCCTCACATTGCAATTCGGTCTCCATCAATAATTCCACAATGTTGTTTTTACCACATCGGGCGGCCAGCGTAAGTGGATAATCTCCTTGTATATCGTGGATATTCTCGTCACTTCCAGCACTTACCAAGTAAGAAACGATATTGATATTTCCTGCTGCGACACCAAGATGCAGTGGCGTTTTTCCATCTACATCGCGGACGTTGCATGAGTTTCTCTTCTTTACAGTTCTCTCAGGATTCATATGTTGCAATTCAGTCTCTCTCTGGACGGCTTGCTGGTGCTCGACTAAGCATTTTATTACTTCAAGGTCTCCTGTCTCAACCGACACATGGAGCGGCGTCTTTTCACTTTCATCCTGGCAGTCAATACTTGCTCCCAGCTGCAAAAGTATTTTTACTGTTTCAGTTTGCTGGCTTCTAGCAGCGACATGAAGTAAGGTGCTGTTATCCCCTGGAAGAGCCACATTCACAGAACTTCCCTCACTTATCAAGTACTTCAGCAGATCATTATGACCGTACTGAGCCGCAGCGCGAAGGGCACAAGCAGTATTTTCTGTACAATCACGATTGGTGCCATTGAGCACTTGTTCCCTGATCTCAGGTCGTTTCTCCATCAACAAACTCAACATCTCCCAATCGTCCATTTTGATAGCATATTGTACAGGGGACAAACCCAGGAACGTGTCTGCAGAACTTACGTCTGCTCCGTGTTCAAGAAGTAGCTTGATTAGATTCGGGCTCCTGCAGCTGACTGCTACATGCAACAGAGTTCTTCCGCCACGGTCTTCCAAAGTGAGGGCTTCCTTCTTTCGCAGCAGCTTTTCGACATGAATCAAACTGGAGTTTGGCACTGCTTCGTGTAATGGATATTTGTCAGCCAGTATCCTGTCCACCATTATCCTGACCACACGGAACTCTGATTCAAATATGTGATCCCTCATGAATGTCTGGCTATGCTGGGAGTTAGCGCATAACCACCTAGCAGCCAAGTATTCGATTACGGTGCGGTGTTGAAAGACGGGTCGTCCTTCGATGACTGCAATTATAATACCAAGTTCCTCCACTTCTTCAGTAAACTTCTGTAGAAAAACTCTTGCTCCTTCCGCTATTGTCTTGTCAGTAAGCTTCTCAAGTTGTTCTGTGGACAAGATTGCCACCAATGCAGCAGACATATGATTATTTATAAAGGTTTTGTGTAGCTCTAGCACCATCACGTTTGTTCGGTCAGAACCCTTTTTGTCTGATAAATAAATATCCCATTTCTTTTTGATGTACAGATCATACAGCTTGACAATATTTATATATTCAGGTAACTCTACAGTTGTTGATGTGGAACATTCCTTCACATTTCCTTCAAACATCTCTGCTAGTAACCAACTCTGCAGAGGTATTCCCATGAAATTTTGGTCTTGTAGAGAGAGGTGTTCTGTTGCAAGTTTAACAACTCGGCTTCCTAAATTTTCTAAACATTCACCTTCTATCTCAGGACATGTCTCTTTCCAAAACTTCACGAGGAAACGTTTCTGATCTTTCTCACTAAAAGGCACCAACGAATATGACTGACATTGAAATTCTGTCTCTAGCCTATCTCTCACTGAATTTCGAGACGTTACCCAAATTCTTTTTATCTTCGTTTTGGACAGAATGTTCAGAACTTGTATAACTTCTTCGGTGTAACGCGGACTTACTTCGTCCACTCCATCAATCAGCACAACCATATTCCCTGTTGAATTGTAGGTGTAATTGAATAGCCTTTCCTCCAATCCTACGCCGTCACTTTTCTTTATTTGTGCGGCTTTGGTTAACAGTTTGATGACGCCCTTTTCGTCACAAACATTTGCTTGCAACTCATTCAATATCTTTGTGTATTTGTTGATATTGACCCTTACTATCCACATGTCGGGATGAGGTTCTCTGGTTTGCTGTGCGAGGTGAGTCAGAAGTGTTGATTTTCCCATCCCTGGTTCATCTATGACCAAAATGATTTGACCGTCACCTTCAAGCAATGTGCTGGGTTTCCATTCTTTTGCGGTTTCTGTTCCAAAGTTTTCCTCCAAATGTGGACTGCTGTCTCGCACATCCTGCAAGATATCCCCGCTTGATGCATGTTGTATTTCGCCTTGTGCTGGATAGCTATTATTGTCCTGCTTTCTACACTGAAGTGTTCTGTCAATATAATACTTTACTGTGTCCTCAGTGCGCATGCCTATGGAAGGCTTTTCATCCTCCAACAAGAGTGATATTAAATCACCACCTATTGCATTCAGCAGGAAAACATCATCGTTTTTTACTATTGTGCTCAGTTTTACTTCCTTACCTTGAAAGGAAACAATTTTGTTCAGAAATAGCATCCGAGACTCAGAGACTATATCCGTGAATTTACAATCGTCGTGCCATTCTGTGAGATTTGCACTGAATGTATTGCGAAGTTCATGAATTTGCTTTATGTTACCCACACTGTTTGATATGAAGATGAACTTCTTTTCTGCAACATTATCATTCAGAAAACCAGATAATTCATTATAAAGATGTGGAGCAACTTCAGCTGAACTGTCACTTTCTACCACTAGTACATCAAACTTACATTTCCAAGCCAACATAACTTCAGTCTTATAGCGAATCAGCTCTTTTAAATTCAGTATGATGTGTTCTGCATCACTGAGCATCTGGTGAATCTTCGCAGCAGTGAGAGTGGTTGAACTACCAGGGGCGAATATTAGAACAGCCTTGTGTGTTTCTGTCAACTCGTTCATATCTGTTATTGCGTACCCTTTGTATTTAATATTGAGTTCGTCAAGTTCGGATTTCCTCTGATCTAGTATCTTTGCTACTAGGATGGGTTTTACTTCTTCTGATGTCTTCCGCAAAGGGTCGTTCTCTCTGGAGTTGATGTCCTTCAGGAAGAATTTCCCATGTTGCCACCAGTTCTTCATAATATCAATGAAACACATGTAGGTTACATCCAGCTCGCTCTCCGGTAACTTCATAATTTGCTGTAGCTCATTTTTAATGTGACTGTCCATCTCTTTCTCGTCAGTCTGACTGTAAAAGATTCTGAATCGATTCAAGAACTCCTCGTGTTTGGGCAGTCCCTGCAGGTGCTTGTAAATGGCCGGGTGAACGTCTTTGTGGAACTGCAGCACAGAGCCACCGGTCATTAAGAATTCTTCCTGACTGAAGTCTATGACATTGTAAGACTGTAGGTTTTGTTCCACATCAGCATTTGTGTATATAATGAACAGACTTTCATCAATGCTACCCTGCAGTCTGACTCCTCCTCCACTGCAGTTGTAATTTTCTTCCATCTGTATGTAGGATTCGTAATATTTACGTAAACTGAAGTCGAAATTTGGAAGTAACTTGGGTTTCCTTTTTATTTTCAGCAGTTTGTCCATTGTAATTTTGCAGTTTAATTTGCTCTTAAGTTGCACGAAGATGTGCTTTTTTCTGGAGTTGTCATCAAGATACTCCAGAAAAACGTCATCAAATTTTCCATGCCCTTTCACGTTTGAAGCAAGTTTAAACTTGTACCCTTTGTTTTTGGCCCGCAAGAATGCCAGGGCACAGAATTTGTACTCGAAATTCTGACCATGTATCTGTGCTGATCCCGGGTCCCGCTCGTAAACTTCGGAATGCTCCTCCTTGTTATCTGGCAGCCTGTAAAACAGAAGATCCAAATATGTTCATTTGGAAAGTGTATTCTGAAGCAACGAGTGTGGTTTGAGGGATGAGGTTGACATTTTAAGGTTCCAGTATTATCTTTGTATATTTTACACTAAAGCCATACTGTCTGTCAGTACCTCACTGTAGAGTCTGTCCATCATTACCTCACACTGTACAGTCTGTCAACTACCTGTCAGTACTTCACACTGTACAGTCTGTCAAATACCTGTCAATACCTCAAACTGTACAGTCTGTCCAATGCCTGTCAGTGCCTCACAATATACAGTCTGTCCACTGCATGTCATACATGACAATGTACAGCGTGTCTAATGCCTGTCAGTATCTCACACTGAAAAGTCTCTCCACGGTCTGTCAGTATACGACACTGTACCGTCTGTTGGTTCTGTGTCACTATGTTCACTACTGTCTTCTACAATCTGTCAAATGTCTATCTGTACCTCATATTCTACAATCTGACCACTCTCTGTCAGTACTTCACGCTGTACAGTCTGTCCACTGTCTGTCAGTACTCCACAATGTACAGTGTTTCCAATATCTGTCACTAACTCACACTGTACATTCTGTCCACTGTCTGTTAGTAAATCAAGCTGTACAGTCAGTCTACTGCCTGTCAATACCTCACATTGTAAAGTATGACCACTGTCTGTCACAACCTCACACTGTACACTCTGTCCACTGCCAGTCAGTACCTCACAAATTACATTCAGTCCACTGTCTGTAAGTACCTCATACTCTAAATCCTCTCCATTGTCTGTCATTACCTCACAATGTAGACTCTGTCCACTGTGTGTCATTAACTCAAAATCTAGTGTCTGTCCATTGTGTGTACGTAACTCACACTGTACAGTCTGACCAATGTCTGTCAGTTCCTCATAACATGCAGTCTGTCCACTGTCTGTCACTGCCTCACGTTGTATATTCTTTCCACTGTCTGTCAGTACCACACATGGCACAGCCCGTCCACTGTCTGTCAATACCTCACACTATACTTTTTTGTCCCCGGTCTGTCTGTAGCTCACCCTGTAGTCTGTCCACTGTCTGTCAGTACGTCACAATTTACGGTCTGTCCACTGTCTATCAGTACCTAACCCTGTACTGTCTGCCAATAACTAACCCTGTACTATTTGTCTACTGTCTGTCAGTACCTCACAATGTACATTCTGTACACTCTTTGCAAGTACTTCACACTGTACATTCTGTCCAGTGTCTCTCAGTACCTCACACTGTACAGTCTGTCCACTGTCTGTCAGTACCTCACATTTTACAGTCTGTTTACTTTCAGTACCTCACACTGTGCATTCTGTCCATTGTCAGTACCTCACACGGTACAGTCTCTCCACTGTCTGTCAGTACCTCACATTTTACACTCTGTCCACTGTCTCTCATTACCTCTCACTGTAAACTATGTCAGCTTCCTGTCAGTACCTAACATTGCACAGTCTGTCCACTGCCTGTCAGTATCTAACACTATACAGTCTAACCACTGTTTTGTCAGTACCTCACACTGTACAGTCTGTCCACTGTCTGTCAGTACCTCACACTGTACAGTCTGTCCACTGTCTGTCTCTCACACTGTATATTGTCCACTGTCTGTCAGTACCTCACACTGTACAATCCGTCCACAGTCTGTCAGTACCTCACATTGCACAGTCTGGCCAATGTCTGTCAGTACCTCACAGAGTATATTATGTCCACTGCCTGTCAGTACCTCACATTGTACAGTCTGTCCACTGACTGTCAATACCTCACAATTTACAATCTGTCTACTGTCAGTACCTCAAACAGTACAGTCTGTCCCCTGTCAGTACCTCACATTGCACAGTCTGCCCAATGACTGTCAGTACCTCACACTTTAGATTCTGTCTACTGTCAGTACCTCACACTGTACTGTTTGTCCACTGTCAGTACCTCACAATATACAGACTCCCCACTGTCTGTCTGTACCTCACACTGTAAATTCTGTCTACTGCATGTCAGTACCTAACAATGTACAGTAATTCCACTGTCTGTCTGTACGTCACCCTGTAGAGTCTGTCCACTGTCTGTCATTACCTCACAATGTACAGTCTCTCCACTGTCTGTCAGTACCTCATCCTCTATAATCTGTCCATTGCCTATCAGTACCTCACTCTATACACTCTGTCTACTGTCTGTGAGTACCTCACATCCGACACTCTGCCCACTCTCCATCATTAATTTACATTTTACCGTCTCTCCACTGCTTGTCAGTACCTCACATTTTAGGGTCTGTCCACTGTCTGTCAGTAACTCACACTTTGCAGTATATCCGCTGTCAGTACCTCACCCTGTACAGTCTGTCACTATCTGTCAATACCTCGCAGTTTATAGTTTCTCTATTCTCAGTACCTCACACTGTGCAGTCTGTCCACTTTCAGTACCTCAAATGTACAGTCGGTCCAATGTCCGTCAGTACCTCACACTGTACACTCTGTCCACTCTCTATAATTATCTCACATTCTAAACACTCTCTACTGCCCGTCAGTACCTAACATCGTACATTCTGTCCACTGTCTGTCAGTAACTCAAACTGTGCACTCTGTCCACTGTCTGTCAGTACCTTGCAATTTACATTCTGTCTACTATCAATACCGCACGCTGTAGTCTGTCCACTATCAGTACCTCACATTGTACAGTCTGTCCACTGTCTGTCGGTATGTCACACTTTACTCTCTCTCTACTGACTGTCAATACCAATCAGTGTACATTCTGTCCACTGTCTGTCAGTATCAAACACTGTACAGTCTCTCCACTGTCTGTCAGTACCTCACACTGTACAGTCTGTTCACTGTCTGTCAGTACCTCACTGTGTAGTCTGTCTACTATCATTCAGTACGTCACACTTTACCCTCTCTCTACTACCTGTCAATACCTATCAGTGTACATTCTGTCCACTGTCTGTCAGTATCTCACAATTTACACTCTTCCCACTGTCTGTCAGTACCTCACACATTACAGTCGGTGTACTGTAAGTACTTCATCCTGTGGTCTTTCCACTGTCAGTACCTCACAATGTACAGTCTGTCCACTGTCTGTCAGTACGTCACAGGGTACCCTCTCTCTACTGTCTCTCATTACGTAACACTTTTCAGTCTGCCCTTTGTCTGTCAGCACCTCCCACTCTACTTTCTATCCACTGTCTGTCAGTACCTCACACTATACAGTGTCTTCACTTTCTGTCAGTACCTCACACCTTACATTCTGTCTGCTGTCTGTACCACACCCCGTACAGTCTGTCCACTCTCAGTACCTCACACTGTGCAGTCTGTCCACTGTCTTTTAGTACCTCACACTGTACACTCTCTCTACTGTCTGTCATCACCTCACAGATTACAATCTGCGCACTCACTTTTATTGGCCGACTATTGCACTTGATTGTATATAAACTCAGTAGTTTAAATTTTATGTTTCAATATTTTAAAAGACAATTAAAAACTCTGACGTATTTCGAAACCTTTTGGATCCATCCTCAGGGAGTATTCAACGTGCTTCAATGAAACTACTTGTGATGTTTTGTGTGCGTGAATGGTTTTTGGCAGCGTGATATTTGGACTGTAAAATGAATCTGAATGTCAGATTTCTACGTTAAAGTTCCAAATTTAAACTTGGATAATAATTGATGGAGTGGATCTGGAATTACCTTGTGATTTGTGTACTTGGTGCGATGGGTTGAGAACTACTGTTAAGGGAAGTAGCCTCTAATTCACGTGGTACGGTTGCCAAGTCGAATAACAGGTTATTATCTGTGACCTTTTGTTGTAACAACAATTCACAGATATTAAACCCTTATTAGTCGGCCAATAAAAGTGATTGACTTTATAAAATGCACGGTGAAAACATGAAATTCATCTTCCCACTGTCTGTCAGGACCTAACCCATTACACTCTGTCTACTATCAGTACCTCACACTGTACAGTCTCTCCACTGTCTCTTTGTACCTCACATATTAACTCTTTCCACTGTCTGTCAGTACCTCACACTGTACACTCTCTAATTCTTTTCAGTATGTAACACTGTACAGTCTGTCCACTGTCTGTCAGTACCTCACAATGTACAGTCTCTCGACGGTCTGTTAGTACCCCACACTGTACAGTCTTTCCACTGCCTAACAGTACCTACTCCTTACATTCTGTTCACTGTCTGTCAGTATCTCATACTATACACTTTGTCCACTGTCTCTCAGTACATCACAATGTACAGTATCTCCACTGCCTAACACTACCTCACTTCTTACATTCTGTCCATTGTCTGTCAGTACCTCACACTGTACACTCTGTCCAATGTCTGTCAGTACCTCACACTGTACACTCTGTCCAATGTCTGTCAGTACTTCACACTGTACAGTCTCTCCACTGTCTGTTAGTACTTCACACTTTACAGTCTGTCACACTGTGCAGCCTGTCCACTGTATGTCAGTACCTCACACTGTACACTCTGTCCACTGTCTGTCAGTACCTCACAATTTACAGTCTGTTCGCGCTCTGTCAGTACCTCACACCGTGCAGCCTGTCCACTCTGTCAATACCTCACAATGTACAGACTGTCCACTGCCTTTCAGTACCTCTCACTGTACACTCTGTCCACTGTCTGTCAGTATCTCGCACTGTACACTCTGTCCACTGTCAGTACCTCACAC
>JGI20166J26741_11551029_pt1 | contig 12172 bp, 9 predicted proteins | sample TergutCu122P5_FD_26741 | JGI IMG/M metagenome (IMG submission 26741) | reverse complement strand
TTCCTACTTCTTCGGCAACTTCACGGACAGTTAGGCGACGATTTTGGCGAATCAAAGCAAGCACTTTCTCAACGTGATCGTCGTCCATTGACGTGGAAGGTCGTCCACATTTGGGGTCGTTCGATGGACGTTCTGCCCGATTTAAAACGCTGGTACCACTCGTGACATTGCGTACGGCTCAAACAATCCTCTCCATAAGCCTGTTGCAACATCTGAAAAGTCTCCGTAAACGTTTTTTCCAATTTGAAACAGAATTTGACGCAAAACGCGTTGCTTCTCAAGATCCTTCATGTTTCAACTTGCAAAAAATGGCCGAGGGTACTAAACACACACTCAATCAAGCGCACGTTACTTGATGACTAATTGAGGTGGCGTAATACTGCTGGTGTCAGAATAAAACTTAAAGTCCTCGCTATACAACGCCACCATCGCGAGCGTGCTGCGCGCGCTCGCTGTCTGGCTATTTCAAATGTTCGGTTTCTTTATGGACTGCCCTCGTACTTTACCATGTGATGTCGCTAAACATCAACTCCAAAACTGCTTCGTATATATGTTGTACAGCTGTGTGAATTTCTTCATTATACATGCGACTATGTTTGATCAGCTGTGTCACAATCATACAAAACTGTGTTCACCCTACAGACAGACTCGCCCTACAACCCATATAAATTTGTTTTCTTGGAAGATGAAACATGAAGACACACTGATATGACCTCCTTACTGTGCGCTCAATTGGTGAAATAAACGTAAGGAAGACATAATTAAGAGCTTTTTAAACATAATACTACCTATCAGTTCAGTTTCTTACAAATCTTCAGCTGTCAGTAGCTAAATTCATAAGAATCTTTAGATGACACATCTACGTTGTGCTCAATACAATACATGTATTTATTTAGCATTCCGTCAAAAACAACACGCGATAACGCTACAAGTCGAAAGATCGGGGGTTCAATTCCCGATGTGTCATTGGAATTTTTCATTGACATAATTCTTCCGACCGTACTGTGGTCCTGGCGTCGACTCAGCCTCCAATAGAAATGAGTACCGGGAATATTTCCTGGGGGGTAAACGTGGCCGATACGTAGGGCTGATAAATTTACCGTCATGTGCCGATTGTATTGAAATCTGAGAGCCTCAACTTACTGGATCCTTCAGGGTCTGTCCAGGCCTGTTTAGGGATTGCTTATCTTCTATAAATTAGTGATAATTTATAGGAAGCTTCAAATCTCTCTAACAGTTAAGGAATTCCCTTTTCTACAGGTTAACTGCCATGTTCATAGCAGCCACCCACTGGTTCCTCCACTAACTCATATAAATATAGACCCAACTTGCTACAATATTTCTTTCTTCAAACCCATTTTAATATTATCCTCTCATTCACGTCTAGGTCATGATGATAGTCTCTTACCCTACGGTTTACCGACCATAAATAAGATCTCAGGAGTGAATTATATGGACAGATATTTCAGCCTTCTCATTTATTCAAAGTGAACTAATCCATACATCACTTACGTTCTTATGCCTATCCTACCTGTTTATAGCACACATGAAGTCTCGAAGACCTTGTGAGGCTGAAAAAGGTGAGTTCCAGAACCACAAATCGCAAGTCTTACCAATTTCTGCCAATAAGGCTTCAACGAAGTCATCGCAAGAGCCATTGTAACCAAAGAACAGGCGATAATGGTGGTAGTAGGACACAGCTACATCTTTTGGGTCTCTGGCCACGTAGATGATCTGAGAACAGCAGCACATCATTCCTACTCGTATTTTATATCCTTATATATATATATATGTATGTATGTATATATATATGTATATATATATTAGGACTCCACTTATCCGGTCGCTGGTTATCCGGATGGGCTTGGCTCTTCCAGTAAACATTTTCTTACTGTAATTGTATTACATCTTTTTATGGCTTCAATTTTCCCCATTTGTCAAATACATGTACGGAATTATGTAGTAATATTTTATTTGTATGTAAATAAATATGTAACCTAAAACAACGGTTTGTATATTTTTTTCCACTTCAAATTGCCAGTGTTGCCTTTTTTTTAAATCCAATTATCCGGATTTTCTGCATATCCGACTGGCTGTCTGTTCCCAATTAATTCGGATAAGTAGAGTTCTGATGTATATAAAATATATCCCCTTGTGCGTCCATCTGTCAAGCTTTATAATATTGGCAGCAGATGAGTGTAAATACTAAGTACATGGCATCGGATAATTGTTTGTATATGTTAAATGAAGTTGCTATCCCGACATTTAGTAGAGATATGTCCACGGCGTACAAACATAACTCGTCTTATGCAAAACGTACTAATCTGAAGATGGTGATAAAGCCGACGAACTCCCGAAAAACGTCAACATCCCATCCCACACGCCCAACTGTACTGAAAACATAAGCGTAAATACTGATATGTTACAACTTTATTACATCGTCTTGGCAAATTTTAGGGCTGTTTCGGAACATGGCGAACCTGTAATTTTTAAAATACATAATCCTGAATTTCTCATTTTATTGTAAAGGGAGAGAGTATATTTCCGTAGGTAAGCATGCCGTATTATCAAGAAAACGGTGTCGTTAAGAGCCTGTGAGACAGATAACATTTGAGAGGCAAAAAATGTCAGTCAGATGCAAATTAGGCAGTCTGACACACTTGCTTCAAACCTCGCCGTGAGCGATAATAATTAGAAGCCCTTAATCGAGGCTCGAAGTAGTAGGTTCAAATTATTTGAACCATACGTGACTTTTATGTTTAGTAAAATCATTGACTTCGGTGAGATATAGCAGAAGACAGTAAGTGCTTCCTAACACCCGAAATGCAGACGACAGCGTTGTGCCCCTCGTAGCTGCTTTTAAATGTGCTCTCTGGATTGCCAAGCATCTGCGGATGTTGAAGTTGGCAACAGTAACAAGTATACAACATCAGACAAATTTCCCCCTCTATTCTAAGATGTCCCTCCCCCCCCCTCCAACTGGGAAAACAACAGTTCGGAGAAAACCTAAATTATAGGAATAGGTGTGTGCCTGGGGTGTGCAGAATGTGCACAGGCACACCATAATGTCTCAAAAAATACCTAACATTTACTTATGTTTGTGCCGTGTTCAAGTTGGTATTTTTAAGCACAGTTTAATTAGTTGTTAATTTAAATATTTTTGTTAAGTTTTCCTTTCTTAGTTTGTTCTTTAAGTAAAAATAATGATGATTGGTTATTAAAGAAACGTTCGGTTTTTAAAACATAAAAACAAATTCTATGGATTCATACCCGAATGCAATAAGCCGCGCACATGTATGATTATAGCCGTTACTAGGATATGGGGACATTCCAACACTCGATATTAGCGGTACTGCCAACAGATAGGGAAAGAAATTGTTCGTGAAATTATAGTACAGTTTTACCTGCAAACGATCAATTGTATGTTTATTTGTATAGTGACAGAAACATCTTGAATGCTATTTTGGGCACGGAATTTTTACTTTCTTTGCAATCTACGCATTTCCGGCAAATGGTTCTGTTTTTAAAGTTTTCAAAATAAATAGCGCCAAACACAACAATGTTATTGTACAACAATTCCGTTTTACAATACAAATGGTTCAGTTTTGTGTGGGATTTAAGTTTCGCAGATTGTATGAGGGTGGTCTTGCGGGATGTGACGCCGTGGGCTGTGCTAGGTAGGCCTACTGTAGGTCTTCTGTATACCGTCCTCTCACTCACACACACACACACACACACACTCTCTCTCTCTCTCTCTCTCTCTCTCTCTCTCACACACTTCTATGGCGCTTCGGGCCGTATTCGGGTCATGGTCTTCTCTATCGAGGCTTCACGATTACACTCAGGCATACCACATTCGGTAGAACGCCTCTGGACGAGTGATCGGCCCGACGCAGAGACCTCTACCTGACAACACACAACACTCACAACAGACAGATATCCATGACCCTGCGGGATTCGAAAACACAATCCCAGCAATCGAGCGGCCGCAGACCCGTTCCTGAAGACAGCGCGGCCACTGACCTCGGCTCCTCACTTAAAATCTCCTAATATTCAGCTCACAGCCCCAGCCCTCCACGCCCGTCTCTTCTTCCAAGAAAACGGAAGCAGAACGTTACTCCAACACGTAGTGCCTGTCCTTACGTCACATCCCCCAGTACCGTAATTTTAATGGTTCTTTCCTATTTATCATGTGATTAGGTAAAACTAGGATATTTTGCCTTGGGTTTGACTGTCCAGAGTTGCTCCGGCAACAGCTGCAGTGGCAGATGACTCTTGATACACCGCGGAGATTGCAGCACCTCCGCTTTTTGCACAGTGTCTCCAATGTTCTTTTCCCTTCTGGTTGCTTCACTCGCCAGGCACCCGAACCTGAACAGATATCCGAGATTTAGGATAAACATGAACATTGTTATGGGACGTGGCGTGCTGTAGCCTGGTACACATTTAGCAATGTTATTGTCTTCATCGATGTATTCTTCTGCCCTGAAGAATGAAGAAGTAATTACCTCCGAAATTTTAAGTATCTACCAGACTATGTTCCGTCAGATCCCATATCGTCTGAATGGACACGTATTTCATTCTGGTGAAGTTCAGTCTAATTAAGTGTCTGATAATGAAATGTCTAGTTGATTAGAATTATAACGACGATTTATTGACACTTTAATGCGCAGTGGTAAACATAAGCACCATGAACTTTAACAATAAAAAACGCTACAGTTTGCCTACAGAGTGTGTGTATTATGTATGTATGATATATGTATGTATGTATGTATGTATGGCTGTATGTATGTATGTACGTACGTATTTATGCACGTATGCATGTACGTACGTACGTATGTATGTACTCGTATGTATGTATGTATTTTTAAAATTTATTTATTAAACATGCTCCATTACTTCGGAGTAATACTACATGCTGTAATTTGCATGTTAGTTTCATTTGCGGGGGATGCAGTGACCAGCATCATGGCGTCAGTCATTGCATTCCTTTTACAATTTTAAAAAATACACCAATTAAATATATATATATATATATATATATATATATATATATTGCCCTGTTACAACTGATCAAAGTCTATTGATTTTGTAAAAATAAGAAATGAATTCAAGTGTTTCTTTATTAACTCCTCTTTGCTAACAGGCCATTTTCCGGATTTTAGGACGTTATTCTTGGGAAGTTCTCTTTGTGTTTGAAGTAATGTACACTGATTAGGTAAATGGTCTATGGTTTGGTCTCCCTTGTTGCAAGGACATGTTGCGTTTTCTATTATCTTAAATCGGTGGAGATAAGCCCTGTTTTTTCCGTGTCCTGTTACCATAGCCGTGAAATTCAGGTTCACGCTTATATTCAGTTTAACCCTGTCTCGTATGTTTGGGAAGAACTGTTTTGTTATGGCTACCTTCGTACAATCTTCTCATTCTTTTTGCCATTTTTGTGTAGCTTCTTCTTCTATTTCGCTGTACAACGTACTTTTTAGAATCCTGTTGAAGGAGACCGTAGTGTCTCTGTTACACGCTGCAGCTTTTGCTAGCTTATCAGCTAGCTCATTTCCGTAGATTCCTACGTGGGCCTTGACCCACGAGAATTCTATTGTCCAATTGGTTCTTTCCAAAATAGATATCCTGTTTCTAATATCTTCGATGAGATAACTGTTTTTTGACGTTTTTTAACGAGTCGATAATGATTCTGCTGTCGGTAAATATACCTATCGGGCGTGGGCTATTTTCCGCAATGTCTATTGCATCTATTATTCCTAGCGCCTTAGCGATAGCTAGTTGTTCAGCTTGGTTGTTTGTACATCTGTCAACCAGCTTGAATTTGAGATCCTTTCCAACGAATATTGCCACTCCAGATCCGACTCCATGTTCGTTCTTACACCCGTCTGTGTATATCTGGATTGTTTGTTCCTTGTATCCGTTGTGTTCTATAATTTTGACCACATCTGCCGGATGAGGCCAATTCTTAAGTTCCACTTCTCGATCGATTAGCTGTGTTTGATTTCCTTTCCTTTTTCTAATACTGTATTGCTCAACTGCCTCCTCAGTTTTCATAATAATGGGTGTCATTCCTGTCACGATGCACAGTGCTTCGCTTGACGTTGTACGATATGTTTTGGCCATGCGTATGTTCATAAGTCTTTGCACCCTGATATACTTTAGTCTGTTGTATGCGTGCTTCTGTCCAAACTGGTGCTCCATATAGTAAAAGAGGTAATATCGCTCCTTTATAGATTGTCTTTAGTGCTTCATTTTTGAGTCCCCATGATACCTTAGCCGATTTAGATAAGCTGTAAATAAGTTTAGTATACTTTTCAGCTGCGTAGCTTATATGTTGACTGAATTTAAATTTGTCATCTATAATTATTCCTAAATACTTCATTATGGTTACTTGTTCTAAGGGTTTGTTGTTTAAGTATATATTTATGTCTTTTACTTCCTTTCGTTTTCTCCTTGATATTAGCATAACTTTAGATTTCTCTTCATTAAAACCAACCTTGTTCCTCTTCGACAATACTGTTATTTTACTCATTTCAAAGTTCGAAAATTTTTCTGCTTCGCTTACTCTTTAACCTCTGATAAATAGTATTAGGTCATGAGCAAATGCCACAAGAGGCAGAATTCTTGAAGAATTTCTCATTAGCCAACAGTTGCACATAATAAACGAGGAGAGCGACTACACTACTTTCCGGAGTGGTCGAGGTACCAGTAATATTGATCTAACAGTTATTACTAACCAATTACTTAGCACAGTTACTGTGTGGGAAATAAGTGATCAGTAAAGCTGTTCAGACCACAGCATCATTTGATATGCCACAGGTCAAGGCAAAGGGAACAGGTTTGAATTTGACTTCCACGATGTGAGGTATATCGTGCAATAGGGTAACACAGAGAAATTCCAGGAAAACCTGCTTCAATTAGCAGAGAAAAAAATCTCTGCAAGATACGTAAATAAGCAAGGAGAGATAGAAGACTTGGATAAAACACTGTGTACACACGTGTTAGAAGAAACTGACATTGAAACTTTAATTGAAGAATTTCACGAAGTTCTGAAGTTAGCATGTAGCAAATCATTCAGAACTTATCGGTCGTCGAAGAGGGCGACGTCAAATAAGAGTTCCCTGGTGGACAGAGGAGATAACAGTAATGACGAAAAGATTAAACGCGCTACGACGGAGGTACCAAACGACGAGAAATAACGAAGACCTGAGACAACAGCACAAAATACAATATCTAGAAGGCAAAGCAAGGCACTCAGCAATAATTAAAAATAAAAAATCAGTTCATGGAAGGAATATTGCAACATGACGTCATCGACCAATCCCTGGAACGAAGTATATAAATTAGCGGCAGGAAAGAGGAAAAAAACACACAATTAACTACACTGAGAAAGCCTGATGGATCACTAACGGCTGATATAAGAGAAACTTTACAGCACATGTATGTATGGATGTATGTATGGATGGATGGTACGTAGGTACGTATGTATGTAAGTATGTATGGATGTGTGTGCATATGTGTGTATGTACGGACTACCACCTGTTCCCTGGACTGAAAAAATAATTGAAAGGTCGTCATTTTTCGTCCGACGCGGAGGTCATTGCTGCCGCGGAGACCTGGTTGGGCGGACAACTTTCTGAATTTTATATGAGTGGCTTGCAAACGTTAGAGCAACGGGCTATGAAGTGTATTGAGCTTCGTGGGGCTTATGTTGAATAAATCCCGAGTTTGGTCGCTGTAGCTTGTTTCCTTCCTGGTCGGGCTAAGGACTTATCAGCACCCCCTCTTACGTTTGTGCGTACGTGTGTATTCTATATTATGTATGTATGTATGTATGAATATGTGTGTGTGTGTGTGTGTGTGTGTATGTATGTATGTATCTCGTATGATTGTATAGCGATTATTTCCCGACAGGCATTAACCGACTGGTCTTTGTCATGGGAACGCAGTTTGCTCGCAGGGAGGAACGGAATTGTTAAATTGGATTTTCAGGAACTTGATGCCATTAAGGTGTAGTGCACACGCCATTTCCTTGAAAATCAAGACACTCTGCGTTTTCCCGACACAATGTACCGGGGTGCTGATAAGTCCTTAGCCCGGCCTACTTCGCGATGTATTTTATTTGACGGTGAGAATATTTCCTTTGATGCTAGTCTTGTTATGTACATAAATAGTACTAATATTCCTCCAATTATGATCTTATATATATGAAAATCAAAATCTTCTGTCGCTGTAGCTTGTTTTCTTCCTGGTCGGGCTAAGGACTTATCAGCATCCCCGTATTCATATGTTGTATATGATACCCACAACAAGCACCGATTCTTTCGTTAAATAAAATTAACAGGTTGATCTTTGTAATGGAGATATAGGGTGTTTTCTGAAAGTATTACTGTCCCACAGTAAATTACTCTTGTGGGACAGGAATATAATTTTTGTGTATTATGCACGACATAGGTGAAAGTCTTATGGAAATAAAAATTCGAGCCTGAATATTGCTCGGGTAAGGATTTACCGGACAGGTATCCATGCATGTGGACGTAATGATACTGAATGACTCCCTGCAATAGCCACTTACTCAAGGAATGGCGACCTGTCAGTCTGGAGAACGTTCTTAGCAGTTTCGTAGTCCAGGTCGTTGAGAAGCAACCAGGCCATTTCTTGGGCCCATGTAGTACCTGTAAGCAATTGAACTTTATAGACATACAAGCAGAAGAAACCTCTTGTTAGTTTCACAGTGTGAAGTTGTTAATAAGCTAAAAGAAATATAATATTCAAATTAAAAAATTAAATTTCACTCTATATTAAACAAGAATATTCGAAAGCGATGTCGACTTACAAAGGAATAAAGATTAAACACGGTTTTAAAAGCGCAGTTGCCGTACTTTTTGGAAAGAGTAGGCAGTAAATGCTATAATATCGTTGTTTGCTCTCTGTTAGGACCGCGATAGAAAACAGGAAATGGAACTGTTGTCAGTAATGGCCTTCAGTATACAATTTATCGGGCAGAGATCACAAATTTATCTTCATAAATTTCCTCCAAACAAGTACATTTACGTGCCACCGCCTGCAAAGGATATAATTTAAAGGGAACCTGAAGATGTAATTTCAGGCCACCAGACCTCTGAGGGCATCCTGAAGGGTCCATTCTGTATGCTGTCACGTCGCCTCTGGCCGACGTAAGGAAGGCGACTAAAGACAAGAAACTGTCAGTAAATGTTATGTGACACTTTTGTAACTGGATGAACAACAGACATCTTAAGCAACTAAAAATCTTTCAAATTCTCATTTAAAAACTCACATTAACACCTTTTTGACCTTCCACCTGCTCATGTCACACTGTTTTTTGTTCACCTCAGGAATAATCACGAAACCGCATGTAAAACAAAACTGTATTATATTTAATAAAGCAACTGCTTCCTTGGAGACCGTCGCTAGTTTTCGCGTACATAAAACAGGGCTTCTAGCTACAAGTCAGCATGCTTCTGGAAGGTCCTGCGACCGGCCAAAGGGATGAAGGTTTTTGCGTGATTTTAGTAGTGCGTAGAGAACACGCTGAGTTAGTACCCAACTTCACTTTGCACTGCATGCTTATCATGCAGCCCTACCAATATCAACGTCAAAGTTCCACCCCAGTATATTACTCCCATCGTTATAAAAATTTAACCACAATGCAGCCCTCCCCATACAAACCTACAGCTTAGACCCCAAATCCTATGAAACCTCAACGTACGAGTATTTCTTCTGCTGCGTACCCAGGACAGTCCACATCCCATCACCTCAACCTCTTCAATTTCCAAGGTTCCAACTTGTCTGCAACCTACATTACCAGAAGGATGATCGGGCACTGTTTGGTAACCTTCATCTCCGTTAAGCTTTCTTTTCCTTCTTTTTTTAAGACCTATGCTAATAATACATTCATTTCTAATATTATTTGGTGTCCTGTAGCAATAAGAAACGTTACTACAGGCGGGGTGCTGAGGGGAATATTTGTTTCTAAGAGGGAGGAAGAAGGTGTAAATTGCCTAGTGAAGAGCTTCATAACTTGTGAAATTCACGAAGGATCATAAAATGTAGGGTGATAGGATGGAGGGTTCATACAGCACGCACGAGGAAATGAGAAATGATTACAAAAGTTTCGTCACAAACTGCATGTAGTCGAGCAAATAGGAAACCTAGGCATAGACTGATGGAGAGTACTAAGAAGGAAATAGGATGTGGACCGGATTCATCTGGTGTAGCAGGTTTGGATTTGGGGGAGGGTTTGCGGACGCAGTAACGAGACAAAAAAAACTGTCGTCTATTAAGAAGTACCTGTTTCGTACATTTATTTAGTTGAACAGCTGTTCTTTCCCTTCCACTCACCGGACTTCGGGTACGTTATAATCCAGACGTCGTCTTCTCTTACGGTGAACTTTCGTATTTTCTCGGCGTGATGTTGGAACCCCGAAAAAATGGCGCAACCTGGCGGCCATATTTTGATAATGCCGCAACCGTGAAAAGTTTGGCATGCAGTTTTAAATTTATCCACCAGAGGTCCTCGCAGCACTTCATACTCTAACTCCTGGTTGATCGCTTCCATTTCTTAGGACAGAAAGTGCTTACATAAGATATTTAAATTTTAGGAAACATTATGAGATTAGAGAACTACATAATAGCAAGAGGTACAGCATATGAAATGCTTGAAGATCATACATCACACATCACCTACACTTTTATACACGTAAGGGTGTTGCTTTAATTTCTGAAGTCCTGTTGGTGATGTCCAGGCTCCATACGTGCAGAAGTACAGGCGAAACGCCTCACAAATTAGTATGGAGAACAACATTTAAATTTCTAACGACCGTGACTATGAAGCTTACTGTCTTCTGGGATGTGATGCAGTTGTATATATGCTGATGTTTCGGAGGAACCTGTTGCCTACATGACATAGCCCCAAGATGGAAGTAGTTGGTCCCAATTAACATCCAGGAGGCTAGACTGTTTTTCATTTGAAAAGAAAATCTTCAAGAAGAGAAACATAATGTTGACAACGCACATCCATCTACCGCTGATGTTAAGAATGAGTATATCTGTGCGTCTACTCTCTTTGAATGCCTTCACGACGTGGGCAGGGACCTTTACCTTTAACTTTACTGTGAAATAAATGTGAAGCTTTGACTGTGCTTAATTAAGCACCACACCATGAATGCACATGGGAGAGGGGATGTACAGCTATACGCGTTTTTATCTTCGACGCTTGATGGAGGTGATTCTTAGCGTCAAACCCTGGCCGCTCTACTCCTGAGGAAGGAGCCCCGGTTGTCCATGGTACAGCAGGCTGAACGCCTCGGAGAAGACAGAGAATGTAGGTAATAAAGAAACACTAAGGCGAATTCGGATCTTCCCATCCTGATATTTTCTCGGATGTTACATACCTACCATTTAATCTCCAATTTCATACTTTCGTTTATTTTTCAAAACTATAGATACCTTTTTGAATGGTATTACTGTCATTGCAGTTCCTTATTATACCTCATATTTCTTGGAATAACTTGTTTTTATATGTACACGTCGAACATGTCAATGCTCAATTCATCGGTTAAACTTATCCTTGAAATTTCACTCCATCTAAATATTTGTACCCGCTGATTAACAACCCGTATTTCGTACAAAATTTGTATTTATATTTGTAATGTGTGTGCACACGGACACTTGTGTGTGTGTGTGTGTGTGTGTGTGTGTGTGTGATATTCCCTTGAGTGTCTCTCACGTAAATCGTATGAAGAAGGAAATCAGAAACTGCATGGGAACAATTCGAAGATTACGCCACTGGTTTGTTATATGACACCACACAAATCACAACCCATCGGCGCCTCTTATATTTGCATCGACCAATATACTTATTCTGCTTATATCGCAGACTACTAGATATCATTGTAAAACTACGTAGGTCTTTATGTGGAGTGTCTGCTACTCTTGTCCGATTTTAAGCAAAATTGAATTTGGTTGACAGGATTTGTTAAAGATTCCTAACATCAAATTTTACGAAAATTTGTCCAACGGGAACCGAGTTGTTCCATGCGGACTGACAGCAGTCCCGTTACATGCCTGGAGTGGCCCAGAGGGTTCCAGGAAGTTAAGGTTCCCAGATTTCATGACAACGGCACAGGATGGTGGTAAGGTTGTCAGC
>JGI20166J26741_11550918_pt1 | contig 12173 bp, 6 predicted proteins | sample TergutCu122P5_FD_26741 | JGI IMG/M metagenome (IMG submission 26741) | reverse complement strand
CGGCAGCCCGCGTTCTGTTTGACGGGGATGATGCAATCGTATGTAATACAGTTCGAAAGTCTGCCCGTCGCGGGCAGAGACCGCTGCCCGCAGCGGCAGCTCGCGTTCTGTGTGGCCGGACCCTAAGGCACTAAACATTATACAGTTATAACATTGCCTGTCACTACAAGTTTCTAAGCTACTTACGAATCGTAATGTACAATGAGAACTGAGATCTTCCGCAGCGAGTAGTGTTAATTTCTTACTAACATTTTGGGACAAACTATCGGTCCCATTTTCAGGATTCTGTTGGATTCTTGAACCCTGAAGATGGGACCGATATGTTGTACCGAAACGTCCTTAAGAAATTACCACTATTCGCAGCGTAATAACGCATAAGAGCGTAGTTCTCATCTACTTCGCGACGGAAGCCTGAAATCACACGTAATGTACATTGTAATGTCGTTATGCTTCATCAAGTAGTAACGCTCATTTTGTGTCTAAAGCTTGTTCTCCTAATCCTGTGTTAAGGTCTGGTGTACCCACTGGTACTGTGGGAGCAAATCCGTGTACTCAAAAACTAAAGAATGTGTTGTTCTTATTCGTACTTATGTGCATAGACACATACTTATGTTCAGAAACACGTACAGTGTACGTACCTATGCACAAACACACAGTACATAGCAGCACAGGGCCTGTGCAGCCTTAATGAGAACGACTCAGGAAAAGGTGGCTTGTTAATAAGCAACGATTCAGTTGCGGCGTGTCAATATGTACTGAAAGGAAAAGTTCACCCCAGAACAGGCCACGAAGGTCCAGAGGGGGGGTTAGAGGCATAACTGTACTCTTTCTTTAACCTTAGCGCTAGATGGGGTGGGTGGTCAACGCCACGCCCCTGCCGCTTTATCCCCAGCAAAGACCCGGTACCAACTCAGTCGCTACACCGACTGAGTTATCGCGGCCCCTGTCAATACACGTATATATTATCCACTAATATTTTAAGCTATATATAATTTTTCACGCATTATACCAGTAACATTTTAAGCATAGGAGTAATTTCGAACACACCTTGTAATGATCACAATGGTAGGCCTACGCGTATGCTTCATCGTGTGTCCCCAGTGCACAAATCCGGGAACAAAACGTACAGCGGCCAAACAAATAATTTTAAAATTTAGTAAATATTACACAATAAATAAGTCAAGTATTTTATTCATAATGAATCCCCCCATTAACAACATTTCCTACCTGTAATAACAAAACTGGACCGCATTATACTTGCTGAATTTTAAACTTTACTTCACTCCTCTCTCTCTCTCCTGGCCTATGCTGTGCGTTACAATCCAGGGACAGCAAACCTATTAGAGCCATAATGTCCCGTAACTAGAAATACCTTCAATTTCCTTAAATTAAAAAGATATAAAAAAAACTTTGGTCACTGTGTAGGCCCACGTACAATAACTAGAATAAGATCACTCAAAACTGCAGCATAAAATTCAATGGTGGGCCTCCTGCGGCCCACGGACGTCGTATTTCAGACCAAAGCTCTGGCGACTGATTTGGATAGGATACAGCCAAACGTTCGTTCAGCAAAGCTGCGCGACATGACACCAGCATGGCAGCGTGACCCAGCATTGCTATACAACGCATGATGACAGTGAATGCACCGAGGCAGGCCATTTCCCTAGCCGCAGTATTTTTCTCTTGAAGTGCCAGGGAAGTAAATCTTTTAAAGCACACTCGGTGTGGCATAGCGCGACCAGATCCCATTACTATAAACATCTCAGGCGTGTGATAAAAAAGGAAACGCCAAACAAGAATTGCGTGGCTAAGAGGTGGTGGAGTCGGTTAAACTCCAGAAAGAGATTCTCAGATTTTTTCACACCCTGGTCGCCTCCCTCTTCGGTTGGGAGCGCAAATGGCTAACTATCATGCCACCTGTCGGCCAGCACTTGAAACATGGCGTGTGCCTCTTATCAAATGCCCGAGTCGACGCCGTATCTTCTAACACTGACAGAGCATCCTGACCGACTATACTGTTTGGAAATCTAAGCGGACTTCGCGCGCTGTGAGATTTGACGCTCACGTGACGGTAACTGAGATTTGACGCATTGAAGTCAGTTGGAAGTGTACCGACGTTTCAGAAACGTCGGTACATGTCTGTTGCACCATGTGGTACGGCATATCCGCAGTCGGCTATGTCCTGTGCAGTGTGTGTCACGCATGTCAGTGTCAATATGGAGCTCGCATGGTGACCACGCTGTGAGCGATTCATCACAACTTGTGAGCGCCTGCCTACAGGTGTGTAGACAGTAACAGGCATAGTGCAACAGACGGTCAGATCGCGATGCAATTTATATCCGCGAATCACATCTAAACTTTAATGGTGAAGTACAATTGTCTTCCAAATGTAAAGTGCACATACAGGAAAACGTAGGATTGCGTCTGTGATTATATTAGAGCACTGATTGACTGACTGGCTTACTGGGTGACTTACTTACTGGATGTCTGGCTGACTGACTTACTTAAATACTGACTTACTTACTGACTTGCTTACTTACTGACTTGCTTACTTACTGACTTACTTACTGAATGTCTGGCTGACTGACTTACTTACTGACTGGCAGACTTACTTGCTGACTGACTTACTGACTTGTTTACTTTCTTACTGAATGTCTGGCCGAATTACTTACTTACTTACTTACTTACTTACTGACTGGCAGACTTACTTGCTGACTGACTGGTTTGCTGACTGACTGACTTGCTAACTTCCTGACTTATTATTGACTGACTTTCTAACTCATTGACTTATTATTGACTGACTTACTGACTGAGTTACTAACTTGCTGACTTACTTATTGTCTTACTTACTAACTTGTTGACTTACTTATTGACTGGCTCACTACCTGAAGGTCCTACTGACAGACTTACTGGCTGACTGACTTACACATGGACTAACGTACTTATAGACTGAATTACTGACTGTCTTACTAAGTAACTAACTAAATCAATATTTCTCAGCCACTAAAACATTTCCCCCACGCAGAGGTCACAGTATTCATCCCCGTCTATAAAACAAACCCTTCACTGGTCCCTACCCTGAAACATACCATTCCACTCCACACCTAGGATCCTATTTATTTAACATTTATTTTAATATTACAATTCCACCTACGCCTAGGTGTTCAATGTGTTTCCCTTCCTTCCTTCCCGATCAAACGTCCGCAAGCTTTTCACTTGTCCCCTATACATGCCACACGCACAGACAATCCACCGCCACCTGATATCTGATGGGGGAAAATAAATTTAAAATAACAATGAAGCACTTGCAATAGATACAGCAGTTCTCTTGACCCACAATTTTCCCAAAACTGAGGCAGAGAAAATTACGAAAAAATGAAAACTTGGCCCAAAAAATCACAAACATCTGGAAGCTTAACGATGTGTCTATATACCCCTTAGTCATCTCTGCAGAAGGAGTTGTCAACAGAAACTTCCTAAAATAACTATAGAATACAAAACATCTTAAGAGTGTGGCAAAAACAGTACCATTACAAACGTGTCATTTAGTGCACAAAATCCTAAGGCACGCCCATTGACCTTAGGGGATAGGATGAATTTCCTTCCCCTGACTGAGCCTAATCCCACCGCTAATCTGGGATAGGTGACGGCTCCCCAGCAGATATGTGGTAAGAAGTGTGACTAAGATGATGATGATGATGAAGGTGATGATGATGATGGTGACAAAAATAATCATAATAAGCACGCAGCCTATGTAGGTACAAGTAATATTATTCACAACGGGTATAATTTCAAATAAACAGTTGAAATTGCTTAATATTCGCCGTGGCCTGTATATTTTAACGCAGCAAGCGGCAGTACTTGAGACATGCTGTATAATTCGAAAGTTCTTAGCGGAATAATGAGTAAGAAGTGCTTGTTCAGTGACCCGTATTCTCTGAAAGCCAGCTAAACCACTGCGACATAATAATAATAATAATAATAATAATAATTATTATTATTATTATTATTATTATTATTATTATTATTTAGAACTCGACTTATCCGGATTATTTGGGACGGCCATCCATCCGGATATGAAGAAAATCCGGATACCTGAATTTTTCTTTGAAAATAGGCTACGTAGGCTGTTTGAAGTTCGGCTGTTACTATGTACATTATGTACCTGCGTCTAAACCTTTCAACCGCGCCTGATTTGAAGTTCTATAAGCCATAACACTGTACTGTACTTGATCCGATAACCGGTAATTTCAAGGCAAGTTAATTTTGTAGAATTTTCAACAAATTTACTCGAAGGGCCAAGTCGATCCGGATAATCAGCATCTGAATAAGTGGAGTTCTACTGCACTTTCATTGACTATGTAATACTGCTGTTGTATTAACTGCTGCATGAGTATTTTAATTTTGACCTGTCAATGCCTCAACTGTAGGTATAACTTCATAAAATCAGAATTAATCATTCACTACGTCTTGTCAAACCACATGTCTGCAGCGCATTTAGTGCCCTTCGCAGCGCATTCTTGGTCACACTGTTAAACAACTGGTGGTTTTTGGCTCTGCGGTTTGTTCCAGTCGTTGATTAACGAGCAGAAAGACCAAATCTGCTTCGCACAACTAATTGTGTGACGTAGTTGACAGTTCTGCTTTCGTCCGCATGCTGTGAAGACTCGTTTAAGATGCTGGATACAGGCAGAACCAGAACCTTCCATCAGCCGTGGTTCCCACACAGCTCAAGTGAACAGATACAGTAATGCCATTAGCAACCCTACAGCTCCACACACAAATACGTTTTTATTGGGGTTCTTACTCTTCCGCGGATGAAATGTCTTTTGTTTAAATTACCAAAAACACTTGCAAGAACCTACATAGGCAAACAACAAAGTGCGGATACTTGCAATATTCAGACTCTAAAGATACTACAGTACTTCTTGATTATACGTCTGTGATAAATAAAGTAGGATAAGAAATTAAAATAAAATGGGCGGTGAATAGTAACCATTACTGTTTCTTTATCGATTTGTAAAATAGGCAGTGTTGCTATGTTATCGAGTGGTAGTGTCATCTACGTGTAGACACAGTTTCTCTATGATATCTAGCGGTAGTGTTATCTAGATGCAGTGCTGCTCTCTTATCTAGATGCAGAGTTGTTATGCTATATAGAGGCACTTTTGCTAAGTAATGTAGACATAGTTTTGCTATGATATCTAGCGGTAGTGTTATCTAGATGCAGTGTTTCTGTCTTATCTAAATGCAGAATTATGTTATCGAGATGCTATTTTGCTATGTTATCTAGAGTTTTGTCGCTGTGTAATCCAGGCAATACTGTTATGCTATCCAGAGGCAGTGTTGTTATGTTATCTACAGACAATGTATCTGTGTTACCTAGAGGCGGTGTTGCTATCCTATCTAAAGATAATGCTTGTTTTTCTCTCCAGCTTGCCTTGCAGCATCCAAAATATCTTTGTCTAGTTCTCCTACCTTACGAATTTTCAACTGCAAGTAATTATTCTTTTACCCATTCATGCAACATACGCGGCCATCTTATTCTCCTAGATTTAAACAGTCTAATAATATGAGAGTACAAATCATCAGTTCTCTCTTTGTACCTTTCTCCTTTCCCCTAGTACCAACAATTCCCCTCAGCAACGTGTTCTGTCACACTGCGGTCATATTGCCAGCACTGTCTGTCATACCTTATTCCTTATAAGCCAAGAATCAATGTGATATCTCCAGCAACCTTCCAGTGTACATTCTAGACACACCGAAGTAAACTCCATTTCTGTAGCCTGCATTAAGTCAAGTGTCGCCTGTAACTGTGCAGACGTAAACAACCGGTCTTACGTCTTGTTGCACCACGTTACAGCCGGAATCTGATTTAATCCCCTGACAGTGGGATTTCCTGCAGGATTCCTAACTGTATCCTGTGGTCTTCTGAACAGGGTCAGCTCACATACTGAGAGCTATTTAGAAGAGCAAAAGCAACGGTGCTCTAGGCATCAAGTTTAACGGAACAGAGGAGATCAGCGACATTTGGGGCTCTCACAGCGGTGTTGCTGACGGTTCAGAACTTCTGGGATGTGACGCTGTGTCACTGGGCACATATTTCCCGTCGTTTCGAAGGTTCATCTTGCAGCTATCTTCAAAGTAAAGCAGTTTAAGAACAGAAACTAATATTATCGTGTTAGTACGAATAAAATTTCCCTCTGATTATGAACTGGAATAGCCAGAAACTTAATGAGGAATTAGGAAAGAAATAAACGTAAAGTGACCATAACACTTCAGGAATAATGACTTGGCCATTTAAAATATACAATCAGAGACACCAAAGCTGACAAAGAAATATCAACCTCTAATATGACATGAAGACTTGCAGAGGGAGTACTTTGGCGCTAGACGGGAGTGAGTGGTCAACGCCACGCCTCGACAGCTTTACACCCAGAAAAGGGGTCCGGTACGCCGTTATACATGAGGGTGGGTGGGCTGCAGGGCCGGTCTGGACGGGTACGGAAAATCTCGCCCCCACCAATATTTGTAAACAGGTCAAAAGGGCAAAGATAGCAATGGCGTCCTCTCTGCAACGTAACTGAACTGACAGGTATACCACCAATTAAAGTTATAGTTACAGACTAATAATATACAGAGTGGACCGTCAAGAATCTTTCATCCTTTGGGAGAACGTTCCTGTGTATAAATTATGTCGATATAACCAAACAAATGTGTATCAGACGCTGAATGGTTACGGAGATAATGGCAAGAAAAGTATTCAAGAATGAGAAATGTTAAACATTTGTTGATTACTAATTACATATTAAAATGAGCAATAATTAGTGGTTCATGTAATGTTAACACGTAATTAACATAAGTTCACATTTGCATGACATAAAGACATCAATTACGCAAGCAAGTCGCACTACTTTCATACTAATCGGCCTTACGGTTTTACTTTACCTGGCACACTCATCTCCGTATGGCTTGGCTTGTCTATCGACTCAAGGACGGACCCGTGCAGTGTACGGATAAAATATGTTAAACTATAACAAGACCACATTTTTCTCGCGTCATTGTCTCCATAACCGTTCACCTTCGGGTATAGGAATATTCAGTTACATAGATGCAATTTAACATAAGGAACGTTCCGCGGAAGAATGGCAGATTCCTCCTGAGGCAACCTGTATTTCGGCCTTTAAGGCTAAATACGTGTTTAAAGATTCAATGCACTTCTAACGTCTTTATAAAAGTAATTGGTTTACAATTGTGATTTCTAAGTATTTTAACTTCTACTATATTTCTGACCATGTATCGATGTTAATTTACTTCATATTGTTTTGTTTACAGGAAGATGAATAATATATATGTATGAGTACACACACGTAGCAATGCAACGCTGGACATCCACAGCTGTCGGAGCGTCTCTGGGGCCCACTCAGAGTCTTTTTTAATGCCTACTTCGTATTAAAACACTGACATTTCAACACATTTTAATACGTTGAGTGTTGAAGTTCGTCGGAACTCAGAAGTTCGAATGGTCTTCCCTGTATACTAAATTAGAAAGCATGAATGTGAAATACCATGAAATGGCGTAATATTAAGGTGAAGATGTATAATAAATAACACTTTGAACTTTCTCTACGTCTGTCATTTAGGAAAGGGGCTGCAAACAAAATACTTCCTTGTGGCCTGGTGGCCAGACACTGCTAATGCATGGACTAGCATCGAAACGTAGCTGCATTTATTCGAACACTCTCGAGCTTGGTCGGCATGTGGAAGGTTTTTGAGTAATCATGCACCTGATCGAGTGAAGGTTTTTGATCGACCACATTATGAAATATGCTGTTTCAGAGAACAGCTTATGGTTTCTGCTGCTGATGTTGCTGCCTTACCTTAAACAACGAACAACCGCCCCAACACACCAGCAAATTTGTTGTACCAGTCATTATCGGACATCCACTCAAATTCAATTGTCAAATAAAAGAAGCGCATCTCCATTTAACATAGACTGTATCAATTCCTGTCCGTGTAAGGACAACTGAACTTATACTGAGGAGGTAAGAACTTTTTTTTAATAACTTGCGAGAGACTTGGAGTTCTCATAGCGGTGCTAACGGAAACTGCCTCCTGAACGCTGAGGTCAACCGACACGGCGTCATAAACAAGAATGCCGATATCTTGATTTTAAATTAATTGAACCCAAGCATCAGAAACTTATATAGGATAATATCTTCGCTCTTGTGGGATGTTACGTAGCGTTGATTGGTATTTACCGACGTTTCGGGGAAAACCATCGGTCCCACCTTCAAGGGTCGTCCCGAAAAGTCGGTAACTAAGTATCAATCTACGGCATGTAACATCCCAGAAGAGAGGCCTCATCTGCACCGAGGCGAAAGCCAGAAATCATTGTTATGTGGGGAAAGGTTCAGTTTATTGTCACGTCTTAATGCGTTACTCTCAGAAGACTACACAAAACTAACAAAAAATTCTAAGATGTTATCTCTCTTCCCTGTATTTATACAGGACTCTTTCAATATACATTACCATCCATCTACTTCTAGGTCTTAACATTCACTCTCCATTTCGTGTTTTCGAACCAAAATTTTTTGTGTTACATGTCCAGAATTATCCAACAGTATAACACATTCTGTTGCTTGTTCTTTCTTATGAGTGTGAACATTTCTGTTGCTTGTTCTTTTGTGTGGAAGCGAAAAAGTCTGTTTCTTGTTCTTCTGTGTGGGTGCGAAATTTTTCTTCCATATAAATTGATGAACGTGGATTGCGGGTTCCCTATATTTTTTCATCATATACGCTTCTCATATTGGCTTGCCATTTTCTATCTCCGTTCTTGTGTCGCTGCATTTAAGTCTGTAACTTCATGTTCGATTCTAATGGCCTCATTTCTCGTGTCAGATGTCACAATACTCTTCATTTTTGCTGCTTATAACATCCTTCCATCCTCTTCACTCAGGTCTCAAGTTAAATAAACATTTGTCACTTACATAAATAATAATAAACAATGCATCAATTCTCAGCTCATTATGGGACTGCAAGTGTGATGTAGGGATGAATTACCGTTACTGAGTTCTATCCTTTACAAAACATGCATTAAAATTCTGCACCTCGATCTTTGTTTAAATTTGACGTTGTTTATACCGTGCATTTTCTTACATTCCATATTTTTAAAACCCAACAAAATGCAGCAATCACAAAACAGAACACAAAACACATTTTATATCAGGAGTCAACTCGTACATGTTTTTCGGCACCAAGGTGCCATCTTCAGGAAGCTTCTCTGCAACAAAGGTTCGTAAGTCCAACAAATATTTCAGGCACCATTCACCCACACTTCCATCATAGAGATGAAAGTCTCAAAACGATACAATTCAAATTACACAGCCACATTGCTGCAACACCAATGTTACACAACGATAAGCCTCCTCTATTCTTCACCTACAGCCGTTTTACTTCCTGGGCTCTGCTTACAAACAACTAGCGATATTAGATCCTAAAAGATTTCCTCCAGTAAAATGGAAAATTTTCACTCAGTGTGTATGTGTGCTTATATTAAACGATATAAATCCGAGTAAGCAGCAGATGACGCGTTCGTTCTTTGTTATTAAACAAGCAATGTGCCTAAATACAGTACGTAAAGCTTATGTCTGTTAAACGTATGTAAACTACCAATTTACTTCCTCATTACTAGTCTTTGCCTTCATAAAGCATTATCAAATCAAGTGACTAGTGTTTTCAAAATCCGTCCACCTCAGCCCCTTGTCCGCTGTTTGTAACAGATAAATGTTTTGATCCGTTGGCTGTGAACGACGTATCAGTAGGAAAACAGGAACATTTTTTCCTAAAGTAAAATACCTATAGAATAATTTCAAAGTTCGGGATTTCAACGCTTCGTGATTACCCATATAAAACAATTGTTTCGGCCTTTCGTGACTGCTTCAGCCAAACCAGGATGAGATCAAATGGCTGGCAAGTCAGCTTCCCTACCCCTCTTCCCCCTGACATTATGCAGATCACTCTCAGCTCAGTCGAGCGCTGTATTGCATTAAGTGACGTTGAGTGATTTCGTATCTTATCCTTCACTCATTTAAGGTACTTTGTGGTTCCAAAAAGTGTTGGTATTTCAGTGAAAATAAACGTCCATGTTGTCTGTGTGCTTTAAGGTTATTTTACACGTTCATTGTTGGTATTTCGAAATTTTTTGAAAGAAATAAGCTTTTGATATTAGAAACGTATTACAATGTTCGTTACGGCCTTCTTTTTCTTCTTCTATAGCGCTTCGGTCCGTTTTTGGACAATGGTGACCACGATCTTCTTCCTCCACCCGTTACCGTTTTATCATTCCCAATGAATCATGAACATCGGAGGTCTACTCTATGTGTGCAGGTATGAGGAAATTCAGCTTAAGTAGTTTTTTGAAAAACGTAACTGAGCAACTGATTTTATCTCCCTCTCCTTCACTGATCTTCTAAATCACCAAACATTCGCCTTTTACCACCATTTTCTCTTACGTTAAAAGGCAGGTATAGAGAAACTTCAGGGCCCTGATTGATTATTTATTAAATGTTTAAAGAGCACGAATTAAAACGTAGCACGTAACAAATGGTTCACAGCGATCGAAGTGAGTTGTGGCTGGAATAACGTGCTTTTATAAAAACAGCGTTGGAATGCTTCTTCATCCGAACGGAGGAGTTGAGTTCGAGTCTTGGAATTCCAGTTTCCTTAGCTTTGGTGTGGAGGTAAAGAAGCGAAATTATATTCTAGGATGTCAGAAGTAAGTTGCAGTTGCTTAAACCAGTCCAGTAAAGTTACAATATTCATAATTAACTGGGACTGACAGAACCTTAGCGAACATAGGAAACACGAACATCGGAATCCGCTTGCTATGAAACACGCCCATTTTATTCCACGAAATTAGAGATTAAAAGTAAAAAAGGTAAATCAATCCCTGTAAAGGTCCTGAGGGTTCCAGGAGATTGAGGCTCCCACATTTCATGACAACAGTATATGAAGGTAGTAAGTTTGTCAGCCAAACGCAGCGGTCGCATTTTCCCACCCAAACACCCCCTCCCCCCACCCAGGAAATATTCCTGTTACTCATTTCTGTTAGAGGATCAGTTGACCCCAGTTTCACAGTGCGGTCGGAAGGATTATGTCAATGAAAAATTGCAATTACACCATCGGCATCGAACCCGCAACCTTACGGCTTGTAGTGCAGTGCCTCAACAGAATGTGCCACCGCGTGCCCCCGTAGGGATAAAAATGTGTGTTTTGATTTTCTCTGCAAAATTTGTCCGAAATATTTCTAATTCTAAAAACCTTCAGCGAGATATTATCATGAAAGTTCATAGATCTTGATGTAAAGTACCCGTTACTCTTTACAGATGTTACTCAAACTTGAATTTTCTCAACAGATTTTCGAAAAATACTCACATTTCAGATTCCATGAAAACTCGTCCAGTGAGAACCGAGCTGTTCGAGGCAGACGAAAGGACACACAGACAGACAGACAGACAGACAGCACGAAGCTAAGAGCCAATTTCCGCCACATTACAAAGGCGTCTAAAAATTCTACGTTCTGTCAACATCGTGCATTTTTGTGTTTTGTAGGGATTTCAGAAAAAACAGAAATTATTTCCCTGTACAGCATTAACGGACTGATTTTTAAAAAAAGAGAGGTTTAACCCTTTAAAACACAGCGGTTACTATATGAAGCACCAAGTTTAATATTCAGCAATTCTACGTTCTGCCCACAGAGTGTATTTGTGTTTTGTGTGGATCTGAGAACAAATAGCGATTATTTCCCTGCACAGCGTTAACTGATTGGTTTTTATAAGAGAGATTTAACCCTTTGAAGCCAGTGGTCATCATGTGCACCACCAGTTTAACATTCAACAATTCTACGTTCTGCCCACACAGTGTATTTATGTGTTTTGTGTGGAACTCAGAAAGAACAGCGATTATTTCCCTGTACAACATTAACTGACTGGTTTTTACAACCGAGTCGGAGTGTGTTTACTGAGCGGTACGGACTCAATATATACAACACAGGTTTATTTTTAGTACTTAAAGTGGATGGTTGATCTCGCCGTGATTCTGCATTGAGTGTTGGAGACGGAGCTGTTCTCGCCGTAATCGGCTGATTCATTCTGCACTCAGTTGGAGGTTTT
>JGI20166J26741_11550807_pt1 | contig 12173 bp, 9 predicted proteins | sample TergutCu122P5_FD_26741 | JGI IMG/M metagenome (IMG submission 26741) | reverse complement strand
ATTTAAAGGTACTCCGACATGTTTCGATCTTAAGAGATCATCCTCAGGGATTATGTTTGTACCTTGCTAAAGTCACTGGATTATTTAAAAATTTAAGAATTTTTAAATAATCCAGTGACTTTAGCAAGGTACAAACATAATCCCTGAGGATGATCTCTTAAGATTGAAACATGTCGGAGTACCTTTAAATGTTTTTATGTATTTTAATGAAACCAACATGCTAGACTAATATAGTGTTGAAGGAAACGTGCATGTGTTGGTGTTTTATCGATTATTGAATTGAAAAATGCACGGTGAAACATTGAAATGAATATACAAAGATATTTGTAACAGAAATTATTAAGATCTGATAACCAATTAACTTATACCTGACTAAAGTTTGAAGTTTTGTCTCTGAAAACTGTTTAATTTAAACTTTCATGCATATTCACTACACCTTACAGAAACAGTTTAGCACACATTTTGTTTCCAAAACAAAAATTCTTGTGTGTTTGTTTAGTAAGTAAAGCCCAAGGGAGTGTTATACTTGTATGTAATGCTTTTACACAGATGTACAGAACAACACATAACAACCCCTCTATTTCTACACTAAATATCAGTGACTAAACATCTGACCCAGACACTCTCCACCTGTTACATCTCCCATCATCTCAGTGTTTGTGCCCAGCAATATAACTCAGGTGCTGTATTATTGTTATGTATTCCTTGTTGCCTATACTGTCCAAGAACTGAACCAGGAGAATGCCCTGTGCATACTAAAATGCTGAAACAAAGTTCCTTGCAGATTGTTAGGAATGGCTTGCCCATTTACAATTCAGCCCAGGCATGACATCTAGAAACTTCCAGTTCAGTGGGTCACCTTGCTGTTTTGAATGTCTGTGTCAAACTAATAGTTGTAAGTGTTACATAATATCAGATGTTACTGACTGGAACATGCTGTGAATAATGAAAAATACAAGTATTTTATCATGTTATGGCACGGATTTCAAAAATAAACATAAAATCAGTTTCAATGCCATTGCACATTCCACATGTTTCAGAATAACAGATAACTTACACATAATTACCTTTCTTGGGCTCTGCCTAACACTTAAGAAGACTCACATGAATGAAGACAGAACTGAAATAAATTGATAAATAATAAATAAATACATCACAAAACAAGTAACAAAAGATGAAAACAAAAAACACAAAGACAAAAATAAACAAATAATTCATTACATGAGTGTATTAACAGTGCAACACTATTCATCAAATTACCTTCATCTAATGCCAAGGTTTGGAATATGTGGAGCCATACCTCCACTTGTATGTCTTCATGGTATGGTACCTAAAACCCTTCAGCAAAGCATTTAAATACCATAATCTCCTGTACCCGGTGGCTGTATTCGTTAATGTCCCTGTAATAGTGACGACGAAATTTTTAGGCAGTGTTAACTTCAAATCATGAAGACTGGAAGGGGAGTTAGACAAGCATGTTGTCTGTCACCAACTCTATCCATCTTATACAGGGAATGATTGGCAGAATAACTGGAACTGGAATATGTTATGGAAATCAACATAAAAAATACTAAGATAATAAGAATCTCAATGCAACCATTCCCAATACAGATTGTGATTGATCAAAAACAACTACAGACTGTAGAATATTTAAACTATTTGGGTAGCCTCATAAGAAATGATGCAAGTTGTACATATGAAATTAAATCCAGGATTGCTAAGGCAAAAGCAGCATTCAACATGAAGAAAACTCTTTTCACTAGAAAACTGGACTCAAATTTAAGGTAGAAACTTGTGAAAAGCTACACTCGGAGCAGAGCGTTTTATGGTGCTGAAACCGGGGCACTTCAGGAAGTGGATCAGAAAAACCTTGAAGGTTTTTGAATGTGGTGCTGGAGATGGATGAAGAAGATAAACTGAATGGATTGTATGAAGAATGTAAAAGTATTACACTGAGTTAATGAGGAAATAAACATCCTACACACAATAAAACACAGGCAGGCTAACTGAAATGTTCACATCTTGTGTAGGAAATGTTTTCTAAAACATATTCCTTAAGAAGAGACATAAATGACGGGAAGAAGAACAAGGAAGAAGGAGGAGGAGGACATAAGAAGCTACTGGATGACCTTCTGAAACCGAGAGGGTGGAAATGAAACGGGAAGCATTAGATAACCCTCTGTGGAGGACTCGCTCTGGAAGAAACTATGCACTTGTCACAAGACAGACTACATGATGATAACTTTCACCTCTGCAGCCTCAGAGGTTACATTCCTGCAAACACCACAACTGGCAAAAGTGAGGCCTCAAGAGGCACTGGAATACTGGGAATGAGGGAAATAGCATCCACTCTATATAAAAACCGGCAAAGCATTACTATGCTGCCCGTTCTTGCATTAGACATTAAATAATGCCACATTTAATATTGTGTTTAAAAACAATGCGAAACAAAATACAGAATATGTCACAATAATCACTGCAATGGCAATATTGCAGCCCGAAGACCAGTAGTGAACACAGTTACCGCCTTCCCCTTACAAATGAGGATCTACTGATGTGTGTACTGAGGTACATGAAGCCAAATAATGTAGTTAGCAAAACAGCATACAATTGGAAAACAGTGTGTAAGTCAAACACATGAATCGCAAAATTACAGTTGGTGAGGAACTGCTTCACACTGAATAAAGTCAGTATTTTTTTCGCCACAGTTTTGTAACAGCTGCTGAATGACTTATAAAGACGTCACACAGTGAGCCCCTTAAATTGCCTAACGACTTATAAAGAAGTCACAAACAGTGTGTTGAAGTTTGTAGGAATTTTGTTCACTCCTATCCGAAATACCGCAGTGTTTTGGTATGCTGCAGGACCCATGAAGGTAAGGGTTTCTTTGTGGAGCCAGAATGGACACCCTCCACCTCCTAAACCCCTCCAGCTTTTGCAGAAAGAAGTTTCTACCTACACCAGAAATCACATCATTATCCTGCAAACAATCAGTCCTGGCTTCCCTGATACACAGAGCCAAAGCACTCTGTGACCAAGATTCCCTTATTCAAGAACTGGAATTTCTCACAACTGTTTTCATGGATAATGGATTCAGCTCTCAGCAGATATGAGCCCTTAAACATGCAACAAGAACTGCCAAGACCAACAACAAACCTGCCTCGAACGCATTCATGCCTTACACCCAGACAACATAAGGCCGACTCAGCAGAATGCTGGCAAAACACATCATCAACTGCGTCTGTCTACCACCAAGGAACCTTCAACCTATCAAGGATGCTTTGGGATTAAGAATGCTGGGTGTATACAGCATCTCATGTGAATGCGGCAAGGTTTATATTGAACAAAGAGGTCAATCTATCCAAATTAGAATCAAAGAGCACAACAGGCATATACAACTAGCACAAACAGATAAATCAGCAGTAGTGGAACACAGCATCAACCAGGACCATATTAAACTACAGGATACAAAACATCTTTCTGCAAAAACCAGATATATGGACGAACTCATCAGGGAAGTCACTGAACCAGGAATGCACCCACACAACATGAACAGATGATGACCTGACCTTAAGCAAATCCTGGAAACCCCTTCTACACACACTGAAAGAAAGGAGGCAGCCACCTGAAACATAATAGTTCGATCTCTACCATCCCATGGCTCCCCTTCTGCGCTTTTACACAGGGCTGTTTCTACCTCACATACTACAGGCCTCCATTTGGGGGTCTTTGCCCTCCACAGCCAGTTTCTCTACTTCGACACACCCTTTCCATATCCCCTCCTTTCGACTGGCTCAGGATATTTTTCAGCCAAACTTTTTCCTGTATAAGTACCCCAACAATCTCATCCCAGTTATTCTTCCTGCATACACAGCCTATGAGTATGGAACAGAGTGTTCCAAAACGTCAGCACATAAAATTCAGATGTTGGGGAATCACCCAAAAGAAAGAATACAACATACTTCTCATTCTTTTGTGCTGTACTGCTAAAACAAAATGAGAAATTACTATTACTCTTATTGAAGTCACTAGAAATGGATTAAGGAGCAGGAGAAACGAATAAACAACAAATTCAGTTCTGAAATTCAATCTAAAAAAATATGACTGGGGAAGAACCCCAGATGACAAATGTGACTGTGAAAAAGCTGTAAACATTAGGCTAAAACAGGATTAATGCCATATCTGATGCAGATAAATATAAATGGAATTTATATAAGCAAAAAGTTTAAGCCATGAAGACACACAGAGGTATTAATCAACACCCTTATGCACTGCCAACCTAGGATCTCTATGGAGGCAAAATCAACCCTTCAACCCAAAATCTACTGCATAAGAGGAATCAACCCCACAGCTGCCCTTGACATTATCTTGTACAAGAAGTGTAAACTCCAGCTACTGTGTTCAGTATCAATACACTATTAACACACACATAAACCACATATGAAACAAAAAACTTTAACTAATTCGTTGAAACTGTGGCACTCAAGAGATTCATCTCTGTTGCAACAAAACCTGATAAAATGATAAACACAAACACAAAAATCAATATGTACAGAAAATTTCAATATGATTGCAGCATTTCCAATAAATAACTCACTGCATTGAACTTGCTGGAGGCCTGATGAAACTGCGATGCCACTGCTCATTACTGGCTGGCTGGTAACAAGATGGCTCCCAAGTGTATGGCGAGACATCATGTGCTGTTGGAGAGGCACATTTTGGCCACACATCACCAAGTGTGGTGACAGTGTCTGGCTGTTCACCAGATGCTGAGGCACAACCTGATTGGTTACTATGGACTGGCCAACAGAGGCTTCTTTCCTCTAGAAGTAAAAGTATGAAGCATTCTTCATAGAATGAGGTAATCATGAATGACTGGCATACAAAGTAAATAAACTAGTAATAATAGCCATATATTTAGCAGCTAAATGACCTGTCTTTCCATCCATAAATCCAGTCCACTCTGAAAAAAAAGGCAGCATGGTGGAAACTAAAGTGGTAAATGATGTTCCTCTTACAGATAAGCCTAGGAAAAATAATTAATTTTTACCACTTCAGAAGTTATGCCTAGGGTGTTCCAATGCCAGGCAACCACGTGCAGACAATTCCAGCAACTATCCATTATGGCATAAACACTACAGTACATTACACAGAACATAAAAGCACATGTGCATTTCTTGCAGATGATGATGTGGAGGAACTGATAAAAAATGGTACAGTTGTGTGTCCGAGTATGTACAACAATGAAGGTACAAGGTATGACAGACAGTTCCTTCTACCAAGCGTGAATCATGAAATTCTGTTAGCTAAATTATATATCGATGGAATTCAAGGAGTATCTGAAGCTTGGCTCAGGTCCTATTTAACTAACAAAAAACAAAAAATTTAAGTAAAATTAACTAACACAACTTAAAATTTTTTCTCTGACTGGGGTATAATGAAACACAGAGTTCTCCAAGGATCAATTCTAGGGCCTCTATTGTTTATAATATACATACATGACCTTCCCCGGAGAATAGATTCTATATCAGAACCAACAGTATTTGCTGATGACACCAGTTGCATAATTCCAAGCAGAAATTTTGAAGATTTCTGTTCAATGTCAAATTTAGTTCTCTCTCATATGATCAAAATGGTTTGCTGCCAACAAGTTAGTCCTAAATATAGATGAGACAAATATTATGAAATTCATAACAAATAATTCATCACTTTCTACATTGCATATTGGTTATAAAGAAAAGTAAACAGAACAGACAGCGTATACAAAATTTCTTGGTATACAAATTGATAACCACCTACATTGGAAGAACCATATTGATGAAAGAGTTCCAAAGTTAAATGAAGCATGTTATATCATTAGGTCAATGGTCAATATCAGTAACATTAACACTCTCATACCAATTTACTATGCATACTTTCATTCTATCATAAAATATGGAATAATTTTTTGCGGGGGTAACTCTTCCAACAGTGGGAAGATTTTCATTTCACTTCACTTAAAAAAAAATTCTGGCTGATGCACCTCCCAGAAGTCTACTTAAACAATTACAGATTCCACCTGTTCCAAGTCAATATATACTTTCATCAATGAACTTCACTATCAATAATCACAAAAATTTTCACACAAATTCACCTATATGCAATATCAATACAAGGAATAAGCACCATCTTCACAGACCAAATGCCAACCTGTACTGTTTTCAAAAAAGTACATTTTATCTTGATGTCAAAATTTTCAACAGTTGACTACGTAGTCAGACAATCCTGAAGAATGAAAAGGCAAAATTTAAAGTGGCCTTAAGAAAGTACTTAAATGCACACCCTTTTACTCTGTAAATGAACCATTTAAGTGTAAAGACAATATATTATACTATTTTGTAAAACGTGTATAGTAATTTACACTAAGAAATTTGAGTACATATTTGTGTATTTGACTTGTTTCACTTCTTACTGTCCTTGTAACACACTTATGGGTCCATGGAGAGAAAGAGAGAAAGAGAGAGAGAGAGAGAGAGAGAGCGAAAGAGAGACTCGATACAACATGAACACCTGTAATGGTGCATCAATGTATGACATAGGCTAAGATTATGACATAAAGTACCAACAATAAGCAGCAAAACCCCCCACTGAATAAAATGCATGCATGCTATTACCAGCTAAGGTAAAAACCTATAAAATGACTCCGGTGATCAAGAAAAGACAGTGTGCCCAATTAAGAAACCTTCTGCAACTCTCAAAAATGAAGGAACACACAGATAAACATAAAAGACAAGTGTGGAAAAAATTCAGGTTAAGAACCCCAGCAATGAAAGTTGTTCTGTTCACACACACCTGCTGGTGAACCTGTTGACCTTGGTCAGAAGCGGAGTGGGGTAGAGCGCGTCGAATCTTCTTGAGATGCTGTGCTTGATGTTGCAGCTGCATATGCTGTTGGTACATCTGTTGCTGTTGTGGGGTCAGATGTTGAGTGAACAATGACTGCTGTCCAGACAGAATACCCAACACAGTTCCCTGTAATGATGATTCACTCAATCAACATTGTATATCTGTGTTACACAGCTGGGTGATGTCTGAATATGTGCTATCTGCTCAGAATAGCCAAAACACTTCCCTGTAAATATAATTCATTCACCGTGTCTGCTGCCAGATGAATACACAGGGCATTCATCACAGATATGGTACATTTACAGACTATGTTATATTTTGGTTACGCAGTCTGATGCAGTGTGGAATCATTTCCTACATTCCCTGCAAATGTGATTCAGCCACTGAAGATGTCCTAATTTTGTTGTGTAACCAGGTGCATTATGAACAGCAACTGCTGTCGAGATAAGACCATCACAGTTCCTTGCAACTGTAATGTTCATCAATGAAACAGAACATCACATAAACGTCAAACACACCACAATATTTGCCAGAATGACAAGATACCTGGAATGCTTAACCCTTTGGCATCGCGATTTGCATGGCAAGAGACCGCCTTCGTGTACGACATTCTTGTCACTGGCTATTTAAATTTTTGTGCATGGTTTACAAACTCCGTTAATATTTAGAATAAAACAACACTAAGTAGGAAAAAAGTGGGAAATAAGACAGAGATATTTCTGTGTGTATTAGAAAATGCAGAATGTAGAAGATGCAAACGTTTCAGTTTGCTCTCATTATATTTTGGTTTGAAGACCTGGTTTTGCTTAGGGAGGTCACATGTGATGCATGCTTGCACTGGGTATCCTGAGAGCATGCAGTTGTAGCAGTTACAGCTCTCTATCTTTGTCAAACCCATATGTCAGTCCATCTTCGCAGTAACGACGCAGGCTCAATACAGAACAGTTCTAACCATATCAGTTAGCAATAACATACTTTGTTTCAGAACAAAAAGGAAGGATCTGGATGCACACAAGAGTTCCCACAATTAAGAAATAATTGAAGAACAGATTTCTGATCAAGAAATTTAAAATAAATTACATCTAAAAATAAAGAAAAGGATTTTCCTTAGTTTTTGCATCAGCATAGCGAAAGTTTGGGTTTGGTCCACACTAGCTCCAACCTTCCAGCTGTGATGCAAGGAGGTGTGTGTGACACAGCATATACCAAGAAAAGATAAACACTGATTATTTGTAATCCAGCCTTCCTTCATGTAGTCGTAACACTAGGAGCTCTAAGTGAAAAAGCCAGCGACATTGTCCAAACTATCCCCAGAGACCATACAGTCTCTCATTCAATGGGATTTTGAGTTATTTCCTTCCAAAAATGTTATTTATTTCAAAGTTAAAGAATGAGTTAAGCTATACTTTATTCCCCTGTATGTTTTCATGGCACTAAGAGCAAACTATGTAAATGGCAGGGGCTGTGGCTGTCCTACACAAAGGATGCTTGAGCCAGGCAGGGTTTTAAAAACCATCCAATATTAGATTGCATGGACTCTTAAGGTTAATGAAGGAAGCCAACAAAAACTCATTCAGATATGGAAGAAACACAAAGCTGGTCATGACCATCTGGAAACATGGCAAAGTAAGTCTTATGACAGACACACTCCTGAATATTCCAGGTTAAGAGAACATGGACTATTTGCTGTCTGACTATATACTGTGCCACCTGTTACCTCGATGGTCCACATTCAAAGACACCTGGCTATAAGATAAATATACAAAGAAAGAGCACACACATCCCTCTTCATCTCAACACCCTGATGACAATAACAGAAACATCTACAAAACGCTGGCTAATAACTCCATGTTCACATGTCTGATTGCCTGAGAGCACTTTAATGTACAATGTTACTTGACTTACTCTGCACAGCCACAATTAAACGACCAATTATACTGACAATCATAGTAGTCCTAGCAAAGGAACATGTGATCCACCTTTGTACTTGAGTGCTGTTAAATATGGACTTATAATTTACCTGTATACCAGTTTGCTGTTGTTGCTGTGACTGCTGCTGCTGTTGTAGCTGCTGCTGTTGCAACTGCTGCTGTTGTAAATGCTGCTGTTGTAAATGTTGCTGCTGCTGCTGATGCAACAACTGCTGCTGCTGCTGCTGCTGCTGTTGTTGAAGTTGTGTCTGCTGCTGAAGTTGTAGCTGTTGCTGGAACTGCTGAAAATTTTGGTGGGGATGCTCTTGGTACAGCAAACTTTGCTGTAGCTGCTTATCTGTGCCAGGATTCTCATCTGATGGTGATGGATGTGGAGATGTGCCACCCAAGCCTGAAGTAAAAGCAGCACCATATTATGTCTGATATAAAATAAATCTCAACTATTAACCATCCTGAACTTAAAATATGGGTGTCAGCCTTAGAAATAGGAGATTTACAATCACTATTCGCAATTGATAAATGTTAAAAGGTGTTTTCAAATATATACAGTGACACAGGTCCATATGTCTTGAACTCGTGTTCCTCAGTCAACTTACCAAGGGCCTTACTAAAATCAGCCAACATGCCACTGATTGTGCCAGTGGTTGGCTTGGTGACAGAGGCAGTTGCTGGTGGCTGCTGCTGAACAGAACAAACTGCATCTAAATGGCCACTTTCCTGTAATAGATACATCACCAAGAGCATATCATGGGTGTGTTAGTACTCAAATAGAAAGATAAAGACCACTTTCTACATACAGGGATACTGATAAGTCCTTAGCCTGACCAGGAAGGAAACAAGCTAAGTGACAGAAGATTTCGATATTCATATATCCTATTTATAATCATAATTGGAGAAATATTAGTACTATTTATATATACAACAAGATTAGAATCAAAAGAAATATTCTCACCATCAAAAAAAATACATTGGGAAGTAGGTCGGGCTAAGGACTTATCAGCACCCCCGTATTAACATACCTACTTACATCACTCTGAATGGTTACATCTGTATTATGAGGGGGTGCTGATTAAGTACTTAGTCCGACCTACTTCCTGATGTCGTAGGACGGAATTGACAGTGTCGTTGGAAAGAGGGATCCGTTCATGTGCCAAATTGCAAGTCTTTTCTTGTTACAGAGGCTGAAAGGAAGCATGTCAGACGACACATGCGATTTCAACAACAGAGATGCGAGCTGTCATCAAGTTTTTTACCCTGTAAGGCAAGATGCCAAAGAAAATTCATGCCATTCTGACAGAAACATTAGGGGAACACGCACCATCGTATGCCACCGCCAAAAACTGGGTGGCCCAGTTTAAACGTGGTGATTTTTTCACCTGTGATGTGCCTCATCCTGGACGACCATCACGGTGACCACCCCAGAGATTACTGATCAAATTCATGAGCTGATCTTGGAATACGGCCGGATTTTGGCTAAATCAATAGCTGAGCAACTGGGCATCTCATGTGAGTGGGATGGATCCATCATTCATGAAGATTTGGACATGTGGAAGCTCTCCACGAAGTGGGTCCCGAAATGCCTGAACATGGATCAAAAACGTGAACGGTACCGGTAGTCTGAGTAACTTTTAAAATTTTTTGGGTGCAATCCAAATGATTTCCTGTCGTGAATGGTGACGATGGTCAAAACCTAGTTATATCACTATGACCTGGAGACAAAGCAACAATCAATGGAATGGCGGAATAGTGGCTCACCCCTCCCCAGAAAATTCCGAGTGCAAAAATCCACTGGAAAAGTTCTCACCTTGATTTTTTGGGATCAAGACAGCATCCTCCTCATTGATTATCTTCCAAAGGGCCAAACTATCAATGAGGAGTATTACTCATCTCTGATGGTGCAACTGAAGGACATTTTGAAGGAAAAATGCAGCAGGAAGGTCACCAAGGGGATCTTGTTCTTGCACGACAATGCCCTGGCTCACCAGGCACTTACAACCCAGAAGAAACTGGCCTACCTGGGCTTTGAATGTCTTGATCGCCCACCCTATTCTCCAGATCTGGCCCCGTTTGACTACCACCCGTTCCCTGGACTGAAAAAACATTTGAAAGGTGGCCATTTTTCATCCGATGCGGAGGTCATTGCTGCCGTGGAAACCTGGTTGGACGGACAACCTTCTGAATTTTTTTCGAGTGGCTTGCAAAAGTTAGAGCAATGGGCTATGAAGTGTATTGAGCTTCGTTGGGAGTATGTTGAATGAATCCCGAGTTTGGTCGCTGTAGCTTGTATCCTTCCTGGTCGGGCTAATGACTTATCAGCACTCCCTCGTAGTATTTTTAAACAGTCCTTCGATAGATTACTATAATGGGACTGCAAGTGTTGCACACTGTGATGAAGTAAACAGACTTTACCAAGACATTCTTTACTTTCAAAACATCATACGATTTTATGGCAAACAGGTAAATTTAATGTCATTCACATGCAGAAGAAAAGTAGGATCTTCCCTGTTCCAATTTTTGTGAAATTCAAAAATGCTCATCAGCATTATGTGCACATCTCTAACACCAAATTTCACCCAAATCAGACTATAAATGTGGAATGTACAAATACAAATTCACCTACATCCTGAAGCAAACTGTGGTTGTCAATGTACCGATTCTCACAAAATTCACGATCACCCTATAAATTATTGTGGGCATCTACTGTATCAAACTTTATCCAAATCACATGAAGAATATAGAAAATATAAGCAAAATTTCCTCTAGACCCCAAAGTTAAGCACAAACACTGCACAAATTTTCATGCAATTCACAGCTGTCCAATACATGAAAATCTACACCCACTTTCACCACAATCAGTCACCAAATATGGGAAATTAATCTATTCCCTTCAGTGGAGTACGACTTACACTGGGTCAGTTTTCATGACTCACACTTACTTAACTTTTTTTAAGAAATCCTAAATCAAACAAACAGTTTAGCCACAGTCTCCACATAATGCATGCCTTTCTTTCTGTACACAGAGTTCCTAAAAACTGTATGACCTGCCCTACTGACACCTCTATGTCAAACTCCACATAAAAAGGGAACAGTTCATCACCTATTTTAATTTTTGAAATTATGCATACTGGCTGGTCAAGTGTAGGAACAAACTGCCTCAAAGTCTGGAATCCACTAAGTCAACGTTTTCAACATACTGAATCTCGCAGTCATCATCATCCCATACATAACTTCTCTCATCGCAAACTGTCCTCAAAAGTTTAACCCATTTATGCCTAACGTTCCATTATTGGAACGGTAGTGACGTGGTTGTTATTTATTTTCTACTGCGCAAGGTCATTGCCGAATCTGATTTTTCAC
>JGI20166J26741_11550696_pt1 | contig 12173 bp, 1 predicted proteins | sample TergutCu122P5_FD_26741 | JGI IMG/M metagenome (IMG submission 26741) | reverse complement strand
GGAGAGGATATTCTCATTTGAAGGAGGAGGCTCTGCATCGCACTATGTGGAGACATCGTTTTGGAGGAGGCTTTGGACCTGTCGTCAGACAGAATACTGAGTGAATGAATATGTGGCGACAGTTTGTCTGTGTTTGGGTTACATCGAACAGAGGGATATACGTAGGTTCATTGCCTGGCCTTGTTCCCCAGAACGAGGCTTCATGCTGGAATGTGGGGGTCTGCTAAATATTCTTCGAAGGAACTGAGTTAGTTGCTTGGCAAAAAGATAAGCAGATGAAATTTCGAATATTACATGGTGGCTGAAATCTTGCTATTCCTGAGGTGCAATTGGCTGGAGCGTGAATCTGACCACAAACCATTATAAAATGTGGCGATAGCGCGTGGGGCTATAATTCTAAGCCTCTACTTAAGTTTACTGTGCATTTAAATGGCTGCAGCGCACCTGGGTGTGTGCCTTCGTACCATGGGAATTTAAATGGACGCCCCAGAGTCGGTACGCCGTACGATAAAGGCTAATGACGTGTACTAAATCAGTGGCTAAACTTTAGCTACAAATCCCGTTAGGGGCCACATCAAATTTATAACAGGCGACAGCAGACGGACAGAATATCAGGAGGACAGTAAATTTTGATAGGGCCACCGCAAATTCACTGCTTGAATAAAGTAATTAAAATACAAAACTCAATATACCGTTCTGTGCTGCATCTGCTGTGGAACTGAATGTAAAGTGGCATTTTATTGCTTTACCCACATTTATCTGGCTGAATGTGGTTTCAGTTGTGTGAATTATTGCTGTCAAACGTATGTAACTGCCTTGAAATAGTGACCACATGATCTTAGCTTATCACTGTCTACACTGCAACTGGACAGCCAAATTGTGCAACAGTTCATTAGGTCTAAGGAACACGCTGAATAAACGGCAATAGTTAGCGGAATATTACTGATTTTATCAGGAAAAATGTGGTGTAATTAAAGTAAATATATAAAGTTAAATAACGTAAATAAAAGCAATGCAAATACATTCGAATACATAATCAACAACTTGGAAATAAAATACTTTATTTTCATAAATTTCAGCGTTTTTGAAGTGGGGAGGAGGCGGAACGAAAAAAATTATAAACGCTGCAGTAAATCACAGTTGAAAGAAAATAGTGATTAAGCGCCATCTTCTTTCAGACTATACTAAAAGATATACTGTACATCAGACTGTATCTGTCAATCCGAACTGCACTGACAGCTCCATTTAACACATTTCCATTATCCTTAATAATTTCAATGGATACAAAATTGAATGATAATATTCACCCTGTGATAAGCCATGAAGCCCCACAGGGATAGTAAATTATAGCTCTACACTTTCATGAGCCTCAGCACTAGATTTGGTGGGTGGTCAAGGCCACGCCCCAGCTGTTTTAACCTGTGAAATAGAATCAGCACCATTGCACAAGGGTCTGTGTGGTCCCCAGATTCAGTCTGGACTGGTGCCGAACATTTCGCCCCAACGGGATTCGAACTTCGGACCCTCCACTCTGCAGTAAGTCGCTATGCTGACGGTACTATCCTACCCACAAAACTTAGAGATATTAAAGAAGACAAATGAAGTGTGTATAACGTAACATAGAGGTGGTTTCGTGCCACCAATGCTGCAGTGGAAAAACAGTATTACATATTGTGTGAGAGTGTTAGAGTGTTATCATGTCTCTGATAATTTGGCAAACACTAACGGTCCCAAAATAGTGTAAAATTATCAAATTCAGGAGCATTGCATAAGCAAGATAATCCGCCATGTTGCCCCCACTACAATGTACTTCGACCACTCCACAAATTCCTAAGCATTACAATTACAACTTCTGTAGGACGTAAAGCAGTAACCAGGGAGGGCCTTAAATATCACTGCAGGTTTCACAGCGACCTGATTCATAGACCTCAAATTCCAGGGATATTTTAATGTCTGTCTTCTTTGTTTTAACAATTCAATCTCCAATGTTGGGTGTGAAAGTTTACAACAACAATTCACAAATATTACATAGGGCAGCAGGAGAGCTGGATACGGAACAATTACAACAGAGTAAATGTGATTCTTTGGTGTTTATTGACTGCTGTTGAGACAGTTAAAGTTTTGTGTGTGTGGGGGTGTGTTCTTGTGTGTGGTTATGAGTGGGTGTGTGTATGTTTGGGGGTGTGTGCAGGGGTGTGTTCTTGTGTGTAATAATGTGTGGGTGTGGGTTTTTTGGTGGTGTTTGTGTGGGGGTGTGTTCTTAAGTGTGTATGTGTGGTTGTGTGTGTTTGTGAGTGTGTGGGATGTGTTCTTGTGTCTTTATGTGTGGGTGTGTGTGTGTTTGGGGCGTGTTTGTGTATGTGTGTATGTGGGTGTGTGTGGGGGTGTGTATGGGTGTATGTGGGTGTGGTTGTGGGGGTTGGTTAATGTGTATGTGTGTGTATGTTTGTGTGTGGGCGGGTGTGAGTGCATGTGAGTGTGGTTATGTATGTGTTTTTGTCTAAGTGTGCGTGTGTGTGTATATGTGTGGCTGTGCCTGCGTATTTGTTTTGCCATTCACGAGCAAATCATCATCTGATAATGGAAAAAACATTTTTGTAACAAAAGAGAAATAATATTATATAACACATCGCCTCTGCGTTTAACGTCATACATTCATTGCACCGTTAGGTTTTGTAATTCTGTTTATTACATGAATAAAACATTTCTACATCTATAATGTAGTTATTTAACTTTTATAGCCCACTGGTCACGTGATGCACCACTAGTTTAACATTCAACAACTGTACGCTCTGCCGAGATTTATTTATGTGCTTTGTATTTATCTGTGAATAAACAGCGACTTGTGCCAATTACAGCATAAACTGATTGGTTTTTATAATCGAGATGAAAAGTGTTTACAGCGCGGTACGGTCTGGAGATTTAAATAGAGCGGTCTGCGCTTCATTTTTAAAGATCAAGTTTTATATGTTCAAAAACACCACAGCAGCTATCTATTGCAGTGTCTGTTCCAGTTTATTAAATTGTATTATTTTACTCGCAAGTCCTAATATTCCAGTGTTACCACAACAAAATTACGTCTGCAGTTTATGCACCTCCAAAAAGTTTCATTTACCCTACTTGTAGCAATGTCCACTGTAAATATCGATAAAAATGATAGGGTTTGCTGGCTTAACTATTCAATATCTTCATTGCTTTTACGTAACTCAGACAAACTGCGTGTATATTATTAAATTTTACAACTTCTGCTTACGTTCATATTTTCCTGCCAGTTTTCATCTTTTTTCCTGTACAAGGCAACTCTGGAACTCACTGAGCCACAGACTTAACTGTACACTTCTACACAAAATTTGCTTTCTTACGAAAATACAAAAACCCTTTCTACAATGTACTGTTAGACGCATTTGAAGCAACTTTGAATTTAACTTCATGTAGTCATATTCAGTCTGTAATGGAATTATTCAGTAAGCTAGCTATATGGCTAATAAGCATACTGAGTCTTCCTTTCTTTTTCCAGAGGTTTGCAGATTTGTATTCTGCATGTTTGAAGGATGTCCTATGTTTTCTTTTTTACAATATTCAGAGCATATTCACACTTTGCACACCAATCTGCATGTAGCTCTTTACTGACAGAACAAACAGCGACTTGTGCCACTTACAGCATAAATTGATTGGTTTTTATAACCGAGATGAAAAATGTTTACAGCGCGGAACGGACCTGGGATTTAAATAAAGCTGTTTGCGGTTAATGTTTAAAGGAACAAAGAAAAGTGTTTACAGCGCGGTACGGACTTTGGCTTTAAATAAAGCCGTCTGCGGTTAGTGTTTAAAGGGTTAAATTTTAATATAATAAGCGTTATTAGGTCTGAGAAGGATGTGGGCAACGAAACAAGATACATTTGTGCAGACAGTAGCAGTTTGTTACAGAGAATCAATAAAGTTTATGTTCTAGATTTAATAACGTCTTTGAACAACGCCGGCTGAGACGGTAGCTTTAAATTTACTTCAAGGACACTTTTCCTAATTTAGAACGCCCTTACTTCGAGCGTACATTTTGTTACATTGTTTTGCTAGTCAGCCATCATTTACGATTCATCAGATGTGCGTAAGTGATAAAGGTAAAGGTCGACCTAAATCAGACAATTTAGGATCAGAGGTTTAACAGAAGTATATCCATACTGTTTCTTGGCGATCTAAGGGGCTGTGGATAACGGCATGATATCATGTCTTTACCCTCAGCACAGAGACAATTTACGAATTGTATAGGGTGTTGGGCGTTCCCAGAACCAGTCTGGACATGGGCGGAAGATTTCGCCCGCACCTGTATTAGAAATTTAGAAATGAAAAACGATGTTATTTTAACAGCCCAAAATGTCAGGTTGGATGTTGTAATTGGCCTGCGACTTTTTAATTTCGACATGCCTGAAATATATAACGGTCGTGCTCAAGAAGGAAGGAGAGAAGAGAATGGGCCGAAACTGTGTGGGAGAACAGTGTGCTTGAAGGGCTGTAGTGCCACTGAGTGAAACTTTTCTTCTCCCCTTCATCCATAATATGTTAAGTTCAAACCTCGAATTAAACTACGTTAATTTCCCAAATTTGGTAAGTATATTGCAGTTAATGGGAAAGACAATAATTCATTGTTAAGTTGCAAGAACTTAATCAATTAAAACGTGAATTATTTGACCGGCTTAGGAATAACAGAATTTGTGAAGCTCTATGCAATTAAGAAGTCTGCCTGTCTGAAGTTTTACCCCCCTTATCCTTCTTACATTCGACACTATTCAGTAAGATTTCAAGCACAAAACAATCAGTACGTATTTTGGAATCGCTAAAAGTGACACGTGATACCGTTATATAATTAACACTACACAAGTTTGAACGATCTTTTCAATATACCGAAGAAAGTTTACATTTTATATTACTTTCATCCCTTCAGTATACACCCCACCGTATAATTCTGATTATGTGTTTTAATATACTAGAGAATAAGTAACAGAAAAATAATGTGGAAAGAAGAATAATCAATTAAAGTTTGTCCAGTTTATATGTACTTTTTCTGCTCCGATGACTTGGTACACTACATCTCGCTTACAAGAATGTTATACCTTATCACCTGCGTCATATTATCCTGTTTGCGGTGTTACTTCTGCAGTTTGTTAAAAAATTCAGATCCAGCTGTAGGCGACTGCTTTTTTTGACTCAGTGGCTTAGGGAAATGAATGAGTTATGAGTTCTTGGTGGAGAATTTAATGTGAAATTATTAAGACGAGCCTTGTATAATTATGCCGATGTTAACCAGAAGTCAGTTTACGTATGATAGCTGAAATGGTATAACACTGCGAAAAGTAATAGCAAATGTTGCTGCTGCGGGAATTTGTTCATCAGGTGGCAGGAATGTATAAACTGAAATTGCAAACTATCTGGTAAATTTTCAATTAACTGCAGCAGAACGAGTTGTTTTAAACTTAGGTGCTGCTATGCGGGGGAGACCAGAGATTGAAGGGAGCATGCTTTGTGATATATGAGGGATAAAACTACATTTAATGAGAAATTTCATTCAAATGTTCTAAATTTTCTCAGCCATCACCTGTTAGACAATTTAGGGTCAAAATCAATGGATGAAAATGCCAGCTACTACAATGACCCTCAGTCGATTCATGGTTTAAATGAAGGGTTGTGTCACTCTGTTCCAATGCGAAAATAAGACACCAGCGCCCAACAAACCAATTTACAGTTACATAACTTATTTTTCACATTCCATTATTGGAAGTAAGTTGAAATGAATATGAAATTGACCAGTATAATAAATATTAATTTTTTTACAATACAATACACAAATTCGATTGCACAATACAATCTTATCATAGTCCACCACCTGTGCACAGTTTACAATCTGACTATTACTTATTATTACAAATTACTGTGTCCAAAATTTTAAAATGTACAGAGTTTGAAGTCGACAATTTTTACCAATAATGGTGATGTTTGCTTCCTTAAAAATTGAACTGTTCTACATAGCGATTACCTGACATAAATTAATTTATTGCATAAAATATATTATTTATGAGAAACTTTTAAGAAGGTTACTGAAGGCCTTTGTGTTTTCATGTAGGTGTAAAATGTGTGGAGGAAGGTGATTAAATATCCTTATTGAGGAGACACACAATTGGACTGTCTTTAAAGAGTCTGGAATCAGATAATAATACAAATTCCTCATCAAATTGCATGCTATACTCAGTTTCTTCAATACATAATATTTCTGTAGAGTGTCCATTATAAATTGGTATCTGAATGCATACCAAAGAAATCAGTTGATTCTGTAAGAGTAAGATTTTGATTGTCAAGTATTATGTTTAGGGTACGAGATGGAGTTTTAGCGCATGAAAACTTAATTGCAAATATTTTATTCTTATTCAATACAAGCCGGTTTATTTGAAACTATTCAGAAATTAGTCGAAGGGTTACAATTACTATTCTTTTAAGCCATTATAGTTAGTAGATGTTACTATAATATTAGTGTCATCGGTATATAATATGGTGTGTGAGAGTTTATCCATAATCTTTGGGAGATTATTTATACATATATATAGATCGAATTAGACCCAAGACAAAACCTTGAGGAACTCCACACTTTATTGACTCCCAGTCTGACTGAAAGCAATGAGTCCCTCTGCAGTCTAAGGATACTCGCTGTCTTCTATCATGTAAGACCTAAACCAACTTAAGACTATTCCTGTCACCCTGTGCAGTTCCAATTTAGACAAGAGAACTTCATACTCACGCAATGAAAGGCCGGTGATTTGTTATACAGAATGCAAGCAATGTAGTGTTTGTTATTCCGTGCTTCATAAACATAAATACAGAAACAAGCACATTTATCCCCTTACAGAGGGTGTTCAGTCACAGAACAACCCAGTGGATGGATCAGCATTGCACCCTGTTAAGTCAGTTGCAGCCAGTCCACAGCAAGTGTCTCTGTTCTTGGTACAAACAGAGCATCTAGAACAAGGGCTAGGGAAGACAAAGTGCTTCTGAAGCGAAAATACATCAAGCCATAGACGGTCGACATTTAAAAGCGTGTAACCTAACTGATCTTTAAATTAACGCTGCATCGTCCAGTGCTGAAGGTAAGAATGCGTGCAGAAATACCCTTCAGTCCACTTGTGCATTTACGGCCTGCGTGTGGACACCTTTTTTATTTATTTATTTATTTATTTATAGCATTCAAAAATCCATACACAAGTTTTCGTGCAAAGGATATAAGAACATTCAAAGTATAAGAATAAGTAATTAGCTCTATGTAACAGACAGCCTGTCACTAAGATAGGCAGTCTAGAATAATCAATATAATGGTACAAATTTAGAAAAGAATTTCAAATTAAGGAAGTAGACACAAATAATTACAAATTTACAAACACAACTTCAAAATAAATTACAATAATATATACTGTACACACTTATAAGCTAACTTAAATGCATACAAACGGAGATATAAAGTTTTTTTATATTAGTGGATTCAATAAAAAATGTGCAAACAGTGTTTTGGAGGGTTAATTTATAATTATATTGTATAGTGAATGTTTTTAATTTATGTTGGACTCTTACGTGGAAGTTCTTGTAGGAAGTAATTACCTGAGCTAAACTTGTATAGGAAAGAGAGTAATACAGGATGCATTGTCAGATAACATAATGTAGGTAAAAACATAATGCTGGACAGTTGGTCACTGTAGGTAGCAGCTTGATATTACTTTAATGCGTAAGCAACTTCGGACTTCAGTACAATTTGTGTACATGCTGCTTATCTGTTTGAACAGATCCAGTAAGGATGGGCACCGGTACGTAGAGCACTGGAGATGCCAGAAAGTCAGGTGTTGGATCGATACTTTGCAAGTAGGAACTCTTCACAGAAAGTACATCATGTGCTGTGGAGGTTTGTAAGAAAAGTACACCACCATCCTTATGAAAATATGGTAGAGAATTTTTCCAGAATTGTTATCTGTTTGTGTAAATATCTGATACTAAATATAGAGAAGTTGTTGGAATTAAACAGTGCCATTGCCATCAGAATTGGAGATAACTGTTTGTGTGCTTACCAGATGTGCTGATATTAATGTTTTGAACAATGACAGAAGAAAATACAGACTTGAACTCACGAGGTGCATTAGTAATTCCTAATGGTTTTATAGTAGGAGATGCTGCAGGAGGAGGAGATTGCTTTTTTGACTCAGTGGCTCAGGGAATGAATGATTTATGTATTCCTGGTGGACCGTTTGATGTTGAAGTATTAAGGCAAGCCTGTTTCAATTATGCTGTTTGTAACCACGGTTCTGCTTATGATAGCCAGACTTACAAGACATGGCGCCAAGCGATTGAAGAGGATGCTGTTGCAGGAAAGTATGCAACAAAGAACAGGCAAAAGCAGACATATTTCTCCAACTATCTGGTAAATATTGGATTGACAGCAGCAGGAAGTTCAAGTGCTATATGGGGGAGACCAGAGATTGAAGGGCGTATGATTTGTCAAAGATATAGGATAAAACTACATGTAATTGAAAACTTTCATTCAAGCGGTCACGAGGTAATTGGCCATCAGCTGGTAGATAGTTCAGGTTCAAGGTCTGTGGATGAACATTCCAGCATCTACAAGGACCCTAAGATCATTCATATTTTAAATCAAGGGGAGTGTCATTTTGTTCCAATATTACGTAAGACATCAGTACCCAAAAAACGTATAGAGAAACAAACACATGTACCACCTTCAGAGGGTGTTCAGTCACAGAACAACTCAGTGGATAGATTAGCATTCCACGCTGATAAGTCAGTTGCAAACACCAATCCAGAAGTAGATATTCGCTATATAAAAGTGTGTAGCCTGACTGATAAGAGTACATGGTCTGCTGTTGCTGCTAAGAAAGAAGATGCTGACTTTAAAATATTAAGGATAACAAACAGTCCAACAGTGAGTGCTGCCTTGGATTTTATGCAGCAAGCAGAATTTTATGAAACCTTCAATCAGGCCAGTCATTGGTTTTTTATTGTGATAGAGGTTGCTGATTGCAGGGAATTTCCCAGCAACGCTTTAGAATATTTAACAGAAGTTCTTGATAAACAAAAACCTGTGATTATCCAGTGGGACTTAATGCGTTCTGCAGAACATTTACTGTTTTTTAAACAAACAGGTCAAAGTACTTTCACCCCACTACAGATGAGTTCAGCCAGTTTGTTCAGCACAGAAGACGAGCTTATGAACCGGTTGTCCGATCAAGGAAGTTTTCAACTGCCACTTTTATTGCAAGCCTTAAAGGTAGGTATGGGCGGTCATTTTAATGGGGGTGCATTAGATTTACTGGGTGTGAGTTTTGATGTGAAGAAGGAAATTGACACCTGGCGTTTAATTGACTACGCTACCAGGGATAATGACAGTCTATCACTACGGTTTCTACTACTAGTTGATTGGGAGTTAGCGTACAAAAATAAAGACGGGAGAAGAACTTTAGAGATTGCTGCAGAGTATGGTGACCCACAAAGCTTCTCTGCATTGTTAAACTTACCTATAATCATTTCTGCAGAAGAGCATTTTCTCCCCAATAAAGAAAAAGCACTTTTAGAATTAAGGAATGATTGTGGTGACAATCCCTTCCTAATTGCTGCTGAGAAAGGAAGACCTGACACACTGCAATTTTTAATTTTCTGTGGCGCTGATATTAATTGTCACAGACGAAGAGATGAAAATGTGACTGCTATAAAATTAGCATGGGATAAAAAGTGTTACGAAAATGTGCATGTATTGCTGGATGCTGACTCTCCTTTCCCTGATGAATTTGACTTAAGTAAAAATAGAGCTGTATTGTTGAAACAAGTTGAAGAAAGGCAGGGTTTCCATCAAGCCATCAAAGATGGCTCAGAGAATGTTGTGAAAGCATTCATTAAAAGTTATCCAGGATTAAAACGGGCCTACGACCCTAGCAATCAGTCTGCGTTGATGACTGCTCTCAAAGCAGGTCGGTATGAGCTGTATGCAATGTTACAGTCCGAAGGGTTATGTGCTGGCAAAAATGAAGAGTTGTCAGTGGTGATAAGGGAATTAACCATAGAAGAGAGAGGCAGATTAAGACAAGCTAAGTTAAAATACTTTGGAAAAGAAGATGACTCTCATATTATTTACCTGCTCTCTAAGTCAAGGCTGGGAATTGGAAAAGAGAATAAAAATAATTTTGGTATTATACGGGAACTATACAAACAGCTGAATGCCATACCAGAGATTTCAACCGTCCTAAAAGTGGTGGAGAGGTCTGCCTTGACTGAAATTATCTTCGATTTTAACAACGACTCCATTGTTGATTTAGATCCCACAAAATCTTCTGAAACTAAAGGGTCCTGTGACTACAGGGAAGGCTGTATTTATATTGGTGCCAAAGACCAGTCTAAATTACCTGGAATTTTAGCACATGAGCTAACCCATCTCGCCATGCAAGTTTGCTATGACAATGAGTGCAAACCTTATGAAGCACTAGATGAACAAAAGATGTGTGCATTGGGTGAAATAATAGAGGAATGCCATAAGAGAAAATGGATAGATGAAATTATTAAACGGTTATTCACTCTTTATAAAGAGTCTGATTGGCCTTCAGAACTGATTGTCCGTGTGCCTCATATACTTGCACATTACACGGAAGAGAAAGGCAAACAGCTACTCACACAACAAGTGCCAGAATTACTCAGATTCTATAAACAAAACACAGAAGAAGATTTAAAGATATATGTAGAAAACCCTGCTCGTATTAAGGCCAGGCATCATATTCAGCACTTAAATAAATTATTGGGGAAAATAGATAAAATTGGGCAGTCCAAAATTTGGTTAAATGATGAGTGTCTGTTGAATGATGATGTAATAGAGTGTCAACATGTCAGGATACTGTCAAACCCCTTGCCACTACTGAATATATTGAATGTGTATCAAGTTTTGAAAAGAAAGAGCGTGGGTTTGTCTGATATCAAGAGTGATTATATCTTTGTATCAGCTGAACAGTTTAAGAATCCGGAGAAAGCAGGGAATATTTATCAAGCATTTCAGTCAGTCACACATCCAACACTTATTATTGAATGTTCGTCGGAGTATGACACAACTGATACAGACTTCTGGGCCACTATTAACAGCTTCAGTGAAAATAGAAAGATTATTTTCAACGCTGTTACTGAGGTAGCTCAGTCACTTCAAGATAAGTTAAAGAAATACCAGGTAAAAGTAATACCTGACAGAGTATACACTTGGAGAGATTTAACTCCAGATTCACAAAATGAACTTCTGAAGAACACAGTCTGTTTCCAAGGCAGTACAGTTCCTTTAAATAAACTCATATCTAATAAGTCACCAGTAACAAAGTTTTTACCCCTTGCTGATTTACTAGAGAAAAAAGATCTGGAGATTGGTAGACCTTTGCTGACATCTCCCGCTGAAAGTTTTAGTGAAGATTATTACATTCCTAGAACTTTTAATCACCAAGTAGCTATTAAAAAGAACATTTTTGAACAAAAATTCTCTGATTTAGTGGCTACTAATGAACAAGAATTCTCAAAATACTGTCAGGATAATCCAGAAAGTAACGTGCATTGGCTACTGAAAAACAATTTAGGAAGTCTCATTTGGCAGCAGTCACGAGGGAGTTTAAGGGCACTGCATGAATATATTGATACACAAAATCCCATTCCTTACCCTCCAGAGAATTTAGACGAATTCTTGCAGCAAACAATGTGCCAGAAAGTGATGTTGATTGCCGAAACTGCTGGAATGGGTAAAAGCACTGTACTGACCCATTTGTCTAAGAAAATGAAACAGAAACTCCCGACCTATTGGGTGGTGAGAATTAATTTGAATGAATATGTAGATGTTCTTGAAGCTCAAATGAAACAGAAGATAGGAACGCTTGAGTTTTTGTGTGAAAAATTATTAAAATTTCGCTATCCATTTGAGAAGGAACTGTTTAAACAGTATTGTCAGGGACTTGAGGAAGCAACAAAGGTGATACTGATGTTTGATGGTTTTGATGAAATCAGTCCCATGTATAAAAAGACTGTTCTTGATATACTCCAAGATTTAACTCCCCAAAAGCAGCCTTGGATAGAGCAATTGTGGGTAACCACCCGGCCGCACCTTAGAGAGGAGTTGGAAG
>JGI20166J26741_11550585_pt1 | contig 12173 bp, 19 predicted proteins | sample TergutCu122P5_FD_26741 | JGI IMG/M metagenome (IMG submission 26741) | reverse complement strand
TCGAGTGAAAATAAATTTTTGAGTTGGATTTTCACGCGCTAACCATTTTCCGGCAAAGGGACGGCGCGAAAATGAGTTGGTAAGGGCAGTTCGGTTATACTTTGATGATACTTTGATGATGGTCGCTGAGCGAAGCCGAAGCGCGGTCGCTGAGCGAAGCCGAAGCGAAGTCGAAGCGAAGTCGAAGCGCGGTCGCTTATCGTCCCTACTGTCACTAATCGTCCCCATGGTCACTGAGCGAAGCCGAACTAAGCCGAAATGTGGTCATTGAGCGAAGCCGAAATGTGGCTAATGGTCAAAATCTCCTGAAATACCGTGCTGCATCCGCCATCAAATCAACGGCAACCGTATCGCATACTTTGCTCTCTGATTCATAACCGGACAGCAGGTTAATGAATGTGGAATAATCGGCGTCCGATTCTTTCATATCCTTCCGGTACTTCATGTTCGTCGACAGCCATTCCTGCTGCGCCGCAACCCTGTCATGTACGTTTCCTTTTTCCTTAAAAATACGTACCGGAAAATCCGTCTTTTCCCTGATACTGATTCCCGTGTGAGCGTACACACTACCATCAAAAAGTATTTCCTCTATTTTCTCACCGAGTGAAGCCGTCCCACGGTCGCTGAGCAAAGCATCCCGGTCACTGTACGTCAACCGGTCACTGAGCGCGTTCGCTGAGCTTCGGTTGGTGAGCGTAGTCGAACCAAGTCGAAGCGACGCCGAAGTGACAGAATCCGAAATAACATCAATACATCCTGCTTCATTTTCAACAAACGCAACACGCACCAACTCCACAAATGATTCCTTCCGCGAAAAAACCGCTATACAAAAATTATCCGCCGAAGGTTTAATAAATATCGTCATGTTCTTTAATTTCTTTAAATTCATAAAATTCTTTCTCCAATTTTACACCCATTGCAAACTCCATTCCTCAAACGGTCTTATCGCCGACGCAAGTTTATTCAGCGCCACATACCGCTGCGAATCGATTGAATGATTCCATTTGTCAATCGGTTTATTGGTCGGATTCCCGTCATCGTCCACAGCCCATCGGTAGTTACGGTATTCTTTGATGATATTAACGCTCTGCTGCGTGATATGTTTCTGATACCGGTTGAGTATGCTCAAACCCGTTTTGATGCTGTCCGCTCCTTTTATCGCCGGCTCTATGTTCCATCCAAACGATTGTATTTCGCTGATGGACTTTGGCTCTGCACTGTCGGCAACTATGGACGTTTGCTTGCTGACCCCGCAGGATGAAAGATACTCGGAAATCATCGGATTATCGTATTTCTTCTCGTACAACAGTTCGTTAATCCACAACTGACCGTCTGCGAGATACACGTCGGATATTGCCGTCGGATCATTTGAAAACCCAAAATCAATCCCGATCCAGTGCCGTACTGCATAATCCGGAATCGCCGTGATGATGTCCCAGTTCTGCATCACAATTCCAATTTTCGATCCGGTAAGTCCCAACCCGTATACCTTCCACCATTCAGCGTCATCCATATTGCTTTCTATTTCTCTGATTTGCGTAGACGTTAGGAATGCGTTGTCCTTATACGTGGAATGGATCAGAACAGAGTCGTCTCTCGGCAACACCTTTTCATCAAGCCAAAACTCATAACAGGGATTGCAGTCAAGAAATATCGTTCCGGTGGTTCGTATCGCCAAATGCCGGTATATCTCGTAGGATATATTGATGCATTCATTCACATAAAGAATATCCCGCGACGGTCCGTGTACCTTTCCCGGAGTGTCAGCCGAAAAAAACTCAATCTTGGAATGATTAATCTTGTAAATCTTGTTGGTAGCGTTCCAGTCATTTTCAAACCACAAACCATCAGCGCGCAACATATTCTCAAAATCCCTGATACATCCTTTACTCAGGTGCGGAAACGATTCCGATACTACCGATATAAGCAACGGCTTTTCCGATGCTTCCGCTATGTAGTAGAGCAACTGCAATATCGACCACGTCTTCGACGACCGCGTCGATCCCTTATTGGCAATAATATGTTTCTTCGCTCGGTATGCCTGAATATTCTTCTTGAAAACAACCGTATGATTCATTTCCCGTCCCCCAGTTCTTTCCGTAGCATTTCAATCTCGTCTCCCGTTTCTGCGTCAATAACGCTAATGTTCAGTATCGGGCGTTTGATATTGATGTCGCTCTTTGTGGGCGCATAATATCCCTGTGCTTTGAAAAAAACGTCTAACGCTCTCACCCGTTCTCCATCAGAAGGAATCAATGCTTGACTGTCTTTTTTTAATTGCCTTGCATTTTTTCCTCTTGCGATTTCAGATAATATCTCAAGGCTTTCTTCACGAGATAAAATTGCCTTTTTAATAGACTCTTTTGCTTGGCTAACTATTTCATTGTCTTTTACTTTTTCCTGTTTTTTAATGCGAGGTTTGTTATATTCTATCGCCTTATAGTACCACTTTTTCATGGTACTTTTTGGGACATTGTCCCATTCTGTCCCAAAATGTCCCAATACAAAATTTCTTTTTTCTCTTGGATGAGCAAAAATGAAGTCCGCCATTTCAATGACCTGATTTGAATATGTTGCTTGTTCGCTCATTCCAATTTATCATCGTTTCTATTGTCCTCGAACATTACCGTTGCAAGGTCAAGGCAATTTTCCAATTCCCTGATTTCTGCCTTTAACTCAATGAATCTTGTCTTAATCGAGTTTGATGCTACGCCGGTAGCGACAATCTCATCCATCGTCTGCAATTCCAACTTCTTTCTTTCTAACCTCTTTTCTAATACTTCTATATAAGTCATCGTTATTGATTTCATGCGGCATAAATTTAAAATTCATGCCAAAGTTATTACTATTCTGAAAAAATATCACATTCTGAAAAATCTATTTCCGGAAAATTCTGTTTGATTTGCTTCAGATCGCCTTTATAAAACACCAAAACGTTTTGATGGATTTTCCCGATCTTCCGGCTGATGTTGAATTGACGAGGCACTCTTAATGCCATACTACCTATTTGCGTGGCAAGGATTATTTCATTGTAATACGAAAGTCCGGAGCTTCGGAAGGCGTCTATCGTGTCTGCAACAAAGTTATAGTATGTACCCGTTTTATCGCGAACCTCACCAACCACAAATACGGCAAACCTGTTGTCGTTAAGCAATGAGCATGTTTTGCTGACGATTTCCCGGTATGATTTGATGAAGTCGTAGTACTCCATGTTTGACAAATCTCGTGGATTATCGGAGTACACTTCAAGGTCTGCGTATGGCGGGCAACTGAATACCAAATCGTATTTTTCATTGTAAAACAGTTGGTCAATATTCACACTGTCTTCACACACCCAATATGGCATTTTTGTTAAATTCCCTAAATTCTTTAAATTTCTTTCTCCAAAAACGTCTTCAGCATTACGGTAATTAGCATCTATCTGTTCTTTCCGCAAATCTACTCCGTAATACTGCATTCCGAGTTTCGCAGCAACTATACCACGCACTGATCCGCCTGCAAAAGGGTCGAGTATTATTCCATTTGGAATATTAAACCATCTGTATACCAATTCGCAAAGAACAGGATCAAATATTGACGTTCCTTCCATCAATGGAATATTGTTCGATTTACAATATTCAAATACATCATCCCATGAAGGGACAGCGCCATTCTTTTCACGAAGTTGGTTTCTAATTTCGTATATCCGTGGCGTCTGCGCCGATGTTGAATACGTCAGATTACCATCCCGTCCGGTTTCGCTTTTGATACCAAGAGAAATCCATGCGTTTTTTCGTTCCTGCCATCTTCCGCTTTTACTGTCCAAAATTGAGAAAGGCGGGATAATAAACCTATCATTCAAACTTCCCACTTTCCCTGTATCGCTTTTTCCAAAACCGCCAATATCAAAATCATTCAATATTTCAACACCCAATTCTACAATATCAATGTCAAATTCATTCACGGCTACTTCCTGAATCAGATCAATATCAAGAACAATATTTTGTTTTGCCGTTGTATTCGCCAATAACGCTGCTTCGTGAAATTGTTTCGTGCCGCTCTGTATGTCTGTTCGTTTCAAGACAACCGGACGGCTACCATCGGTTTCTACCACAATTGGTTCAACTTCGTATCCCAGAACTTCGCTGATTTTTTCCTGCCGTGCGTTTCCGGAGATAATCTTATCATCGCTCGAAACGGTAAAACTTTCAATCACGCCTACCGTTTCAATTGACTTTTTTAACAGCGCCATTCCTGAATCGGTATGCCGGTTAAAATTCTTGTCATCCTGCGCAAAGTCTGATATTTTGATCCGTTTACTCATTTTCCATTTAATTTTAATTGCACCTCTACCATTGCGGTTTTGTATACAATACCGGTAATCGGCGCTTTTTTCACATAGTAATATGCGTTTTGTGGCTTTCTGTTGATTTTTTTCCCTATAGCGTGATATCCAAAACCATATTCTCTGGCTTTTCGGCAGTATACGGTTCGTGTTAATTGGGCGTCTTGGTTTATTTTCCGTTTATCGGTAATCAATTCCTTTTCAAATCCAATCGTTTCACACGTGGTATCCAATATATCATCAAGTGTTATCATACGTTTTTGGTCATTATTTTAACTCCTGTTTTTGGCAATGCAAAATAAACCTGCCCAGCTGAAATAGCGTCGTGTTTTGCTCGGTGATGTCCTTTTATATCAATGCCAAGATGCTTGCATACGGTTTCCAACTTATAATTCGGAAGATTCAAATGTTTTCTTGCCTGATGGCATGTACAGCAATAACGTAATGGCTTGCATTTGATCATCCATCTTTTCATTTCGCTGGAAATACAGTCGATATCAAATTGTGCGTTGTGAGCAATGAGTAGCGATCCTTCAATATACGTCCTCAAATCTATCCAAACATCTTTGAATGAAGGAGCATTTTCCAACTGATGATTTGATATTCCATGAATAGCGTAATGATCTGGATTCATTCGCGGATAGCATGACGGTTTAATGAGCCAACTCTTTGAATCGACAACATTCCCTTCAATGATCTCTGCAACTCCTATTTCGCAGGGATAATTCCAGTCTGCCGTTTCCACATCAATTGCTACCACCTTCATAATACTCATTCCTCTTTCCTTAAAAAAAACCGGCGCTTCTGTCACTCATTGTCCCTATAGTCACTCAACATCTCAACGGTCGCTGAGCGAAGTCGAAGCGCGGTCGCTGAGCGAAGTCGAAGAGAAGTCAAACCTTCGGTCACTGAGCGAAGCCGAAGTGAGCCGAAGTGAGTCGAAGTGCGCCGGCAAAATTCAAAACAACTATCAATAAAATCAATCAAAATCAACTATTTCGCAAATTTACCGCTCTTATTTTAATAAAATACCATGTTTTTCAAAAAGTTACATACAATTTATCAAAAACTTATCAACAACTGAGCATACTTTCAACTTGTCTGTACGCTTTTTTGATCAGATGATCAACTTCAAAATTTTCAGCAACCTTTTTACACGACTGCCATACGACCGAGTGTTTTAACCCGACAACATCCCCTATTTTCCTGAATGAAGCGCCTGTAACCCGTCTCGCTACAAAACAATACACCTGTCTCGGAATAACCGCCTCGAGTTTCCGGGTTCTTGACCTCAAAACATCAGGATTCGCTCCCGTCCGCCTACAAACCTCCAAAAAAACATCTTCCGGCGTCTTCAACTTCCTTTTGTTAAATTCCTTAAATTCCTCAAATTCCTCACCCTTCACCCCCGCCACAATCCACGGCGATAACTTTCTCTGGTTGCAGTGCCAGCAATCCGGATGGTTGCAAAAGCACGGCGTTATCTGTTCTAATGCGCTCATATCCTTATATTTTATACATTCATCCCCAATTTTCCAAACAAATCCATGACCCTTTTAAGTGCTCGCTCATCACCGATGACCGGCTTCTTTTCCACGCTGCAAAAAACCACATTTTTCATCACCCCGTCCATCACCTTCCGTTTGGCGTCATCTTCCGATTCGGCATCCACATTTGCCTTCATCTCCTTCCCAAAAACCGTGAAATACACGCTATACGAGCTCATCCGATTTACTGTTAATTGTGAAAAACAGATCGCCTGAGTTGTACTCAATCGTCACATCCAGATCGTCCGCGTCCGCTATGCGATACAATCCCTCAATCACGTTTCTTTCTAATTGGCAATACCGGTTCCTTTTCCTTTCGTATGGAATGACAGTAGCATAGTACCCTATGCCATCCGGAAAGTCCGTAAAGCACACGTTCGTGTACGATATACCGCACTCATGCAAAAATTTTAATATGTTCCCTATATCCATATCACTAATCACTAACCACTAACCACTAACCACTAATCATTATCCCACTAAAAGTCACACCGGTTGCAAACCTCGTCGCACTTCTTTTCGCACGCATGTTCGTGGCAAAACCCGCGTCCGTCTGCATCCTCGTCATGAAAACAGATGCAGTTCCCGCAATAGCGGTCTACATCCGTCGCTGCTATCCTGTTCTTATTCCGGTCGGCGGCGCTGTACTTCTCCAATTTCCCTTTTCTTGCCATAATCCTTATTGTCTTTAAAGTCCCTATTGTCCCTACTGTCCCTACTGTCCCTTCATCCCTCGCACCCTATCGCCATTTTAACATTCATCCTGTGCTGTTTCCTTGCCCGCTTGACTTTTTTCCGGAAGTCAATCTCATCTACAATCACACGACAAATCGTCAGGCACACCGAAAAACCAACGCCAAACTTTATAAAATACATGATGTCCACTATGTCCATGATTCGTATTTTTTAAGAATTTCATCTACAATTATTCCGACTTCATGAGCGTACCAACTTGACTGAAACATTGTCTTTTCCTGTATCAATCTCATGGATTCAACTAATTCGTCAATCTTCGCCTTCATCTTCGGCTGCACGTAATTAACCTCAATATCCAGAGTTGCTTCCAATCTGGAAATCCGCTCTTTGAGTTCGTCAATTTCAGGCTGTCTACTTTTGCATCCATCAACAAAACTATCTCTATTAGTATTCAATATTAGGCTTATTGAATTTGTAAGATTATCAATTTCAGGCTGCCTGCTTTCTGCACCTGCAATGAAACCAAGCCTGCCCCATTTTGCACCAATATCATCTCTTATATCTTTTTGATATTTAAATGCTGCCTCTTCAATTTGTTCTCTGGTCATAAATTCTCGATTTCAGGTTGTTCAGCATCAACTATCGCCATAGTCGTTGCTTTGAAATTTGCATCGTGATACGATATTATTTTGTCCTGAAATTCATTCATGCAGTTTACCCTCTGCAATTCGCAAATCTTATCAGTGAAGTTTTTCAGGGCTTCGGGGAAGTGTTTCTCGTAAAACTCATCTGCATTGACCAAGCAACTTTTTGACATATAATAAGTTCGCTCTTTTGCCTCATAATCAGGCAAAAACTTTTCTATAAATTCTTGTAATTCCATATCTATTTTATTTATAAGGATTAACATTAAGTGTATTCACATCCACCGCCAAGCCTGCATCAATCAGACCGCGATAGTCAATTTTCAACTCATGCAGGTAGTCGAAGAGTTGGTATTGGTTTTTTACATCAAACTCATTATCGCTTATCAAAAATGATCCATTCTCAAAATAAAATAGACCATAAAAATCATGGAATGCCCCATTTCCTTGTATTGATAAAAACCACCAATTTTGGTTATTTTTAAATGCTATCTTTGCTAACTCCACAATCGGCACTATCTCTTTACCGTTGTGGGTGACAGTTCTGCATAGTGTATCAATTGGATATAATACCGGTTTATACCCCGCTAATTCTACACCATCTTTAAATAATATGTATGGTGTAATTTTGCATATATGCCCTATATAATAGCCAATCAAGTGTTTTTTACTTTGATATGGTTCATCAGATATATATCCCGCAATGTCTTTTAATTCTAATTTTCGTTCCATTTTTATTATTATTTAATTAATTTATAATCATATATCCATACATACGGGTTACTATCCCATGTACCTTTTCCATGGATTGAATCGAAGAGATTGGCGTAGGCTTTTTTTGGATTGTAATGGTAATAATCATTCGTTCCTTTAAACCAGTAAACCATGTTACCAACTTCACTTCCATCTAATTCACTTATCATTCCTTCTTTCAAACAATCTTCATCGCTAATATCCTGCACCCGCTCGCAGCGCACTCCGGTGATTTTGATGAAATGACGGGCGTATTTGGCTGGCATATACAGTTTGTTTTTCCACGCCCACTCATAATTTTCATATTTTGTTCCGTATTTGTATTTGACACATTCTTTCCATTCCAAGTCCAGTAAGCCGCCTTGATAATGAGTAATATAATACGGCTCTTGAATGAAAACCGTTTCACCGAGTTTGAATCGAGATTGAATATTCATTCCACGATAATACACACTACCAACTTTATTGATAGTTATATATTCTGAATCTTGAGTTCCGTCATTACAACGATACGGAACAATCCGCCTTGTTTGCGTTTTCCTGCCTTCAATCGTGGCGTGGAACATCGCTTCCGAAAACATAATTCCTTGCATTTCATTGATTTTTAATGATTAAACATGTTATAATCCCTATCCACACAGTTTTTAGGCAAATCCTCACGTCTGATTCCGGCTTGCTGCAACAGAGTATCTTTGAAGTAGATTTTAGAATTATATTGATCTAAAAATCCGAGAATACAATCCGTAAAACATTCCAGGTACAAACGATTGTATTTTTTACCACTTAATAAACCAATTTTATATAAATCACAGAATTTTGCAGATTTTTCAATCATATCCAAACTTTTTTTCGTGTCAATCACCGGTTCAATACTTGCAAACGTTTTGAAACCTGCATCGTGAAGTTTTCTCATGGCTTCGATACGCTCGGCGTTGGTAGATGCGTTTGGTTCGAGGTCATCACAACCGGTGAGAGTGTATCCGAAACTAACATAATCTTTCCAAGCGTTTATAAGATATTTCTTATCAATGAAAAACTCGATCCATCCAGCACATTTAGTCAACACTTTGGTTTTTACACCATTGTTTACACATATACGCAATGTATTCAGTGTTAATTCATAAGTATCCGGTAACATCGGATCTGTAGTGAAACTGAACAATAGCCCGTGTTTTTGCAGTTCCGGAAGGTTATCCATCAACTCTTTTTCAAAAACTTCCAAAGCGTGATCTTCGCTTTCGAAGCATTTTTTGAGCTTCGGTACGTCGCCCCATCCCCAGCGTTTATTAAAACAGTAGGTACAGGCGTTGCTGCACCCGACGTAAAAATTACACGCCCATTTTGCGTACTCTCCAGCCTTTCCTGCAGGCTGATAAATCGCTTTTCCGTTAAATTTATTTTCCATTTTATTGATTTTTAATTTGTTCTACTTTTTCTATTCAATCACAAAATTTCTTTTACTTTCCATTTTGGTTTTACAATATCGTGAAACAATACAGGACAGTGCTTTGACCAACTATGATCATTATTTTCAATTTTAACCATCACATGCGTCTTATAACATTGATCACAGGTTTTTCGGCATATCTCACACAGTTTGAGTTCATTTTCGACAAACCGACATTCAGTCAATTCAATTTCAGATTTGTAAAAATCGAGAATGCTATCCTCAATCCATACAGGCTCGTCTTTTCGACTTAAAATAACTTGATAGATCATTTCGCCCCCCTCATTTCAGATTCTACATTCTCCATCGCCTCAAATATCCGCCACGTATAACCACCGCTATATGGCATCGCTTCCGTCGCTGATTTCGACGTCTCGCGCACCATCTCCTCAATGATCTCCGATATTTTTCTTGGTTTCGACATTTTCAATTTTCAATTTTCAATTTTGGTTAGTGAGCGAAGTCGAACTATCAATTCAAAACGCTTCCCTAAAGTCCCTATCGTCCCTATCGTCCCTATTGTCCCTAAAGTCCTTAAACTCTTTCAATTCCTTATACCCATACCTGTCAAAATCAAAAAACTCCGTCATGCTGCCGTTGTGCGTAAACTTCACATTGCCAAGTTCCCCGTTCCGGTGCTTCGACACAAACAGTTCGCCATAATTGATCAGCACGTTTCCTTTTTTATCCTGAAAGGCGTCTTCAATCACATTCCCGTACTTATCCTGATATTCAAATTCTTCGTCTTTTTTGTATTTCGACGGGCGATGCACGAAAATCACCATATCGGCATCCTGCTCAATAGCCCCTGAATCTCGCAAATCGGCAAGTATAGGTCTGTTTCCGCCGCGTTTTTCACTCTCCCTGTTCAATTGCGACAGCGCTATCACCGGCACGTCAAGTTCCTTTGCAAGGCATTTACACTCGTTGCTGATCGCCGACATTGCCTGTTCTCGGTTGCGATCCGAGCGTATCTCCTCGCGGATCAGTTGAAGATAGTCAATCACAATCAGCCCGCATTGTCCGTTCTTTTTATGGATTTTGCTCTGCGCCCTAATGTACGACATGGACACGCCTGAACTTTGGTCAATGATGATCGGAAGCGAGTACAGTTTCCCGGCGCTCGCCTCAATCCGCTGCATATCCTCTACAGATGTTTTCCCTGATCCGTAATTTTGCGGATTCACGGTCAATCCCGACAGGATCATCCTGTGTACTAACTGCGTATCCTTCATCTCAAGCGAAAACAGTACCACCGGTACTCCGGAAGAAGCCGCTGTATGGGCAAACTTCAACGCCACTGCGGTTTTACCCATCGAAGGTCTCGCCGCCAAAACGATAAAATCTGAATTTTGCCAGCCGTTGGTGATCCTGTCCAAATCGCAAAAACCGCTTCTGATACCGTTCTCTATTCCTTTCTGGAAGTTCTCATGCCGCTGCCAAGCCTCTTTCAGGCAATCGTCCAAAATCTCGTGAAGGTTGCGCGACTTCCTTTTACCGGCAATCATCTCTCCGATAGCCGACATTTTACGCTCAAGTTCCGCAAAAATATCATCCGTTTCATGCTCGTCCGAAAATGCCATTCCCATCGCCTCTGACGATACCCTGATGATCTCCCGCTGAATATACCTGTCAAAGATAATTTCAGCGTGCGCTTCGATATGAGCGTCCGAAAGTATCGGATGCGTCAATCCGGTAACGTAATAGGGTCCGCCTACTTCTTCCAACTTACCCGTTTCCCGCAGTCTATTGGTCACCGTAAGCAGGTCTATCGGCTCTTTTCTGTCGTACAGAGACAGGATCGCATCGAATATCACCCCGTTTGCCTGTTTGTAAAACACGTCCTTACTCAAAAAATGAGCAACTTTCTCAACGGCTTCCGGGAAAATAAGCATCGCGCCAAGCGTCGCTTCTTCCAAATCAACCGCTTGCGGTGGAATCCTGCCTCCTTCCACGCCGATAACATGCGTCATATCGTTAAACGACGATGATTTTTTTTGGTTTTTCATCTGTTTTGATTTTTTCTTTGTCGATTTGAATTTTCAACCAATTGATAAAGTGAGATTTAAAATCTTTTTCAGTCTTTGAAACATCCCCTTTCAACTGAATTTCGCTGGCAAAATCATCAAGTTGTTTCGGCACAATATCAGGTTTCAATCCGAGTTTCATACCTACCTGTTCAAGCCATGACGTATTCTTCAATCTGTTTTTCAGGTTTTCAACAAATTCAAAAGTTCCGTCGCGCGCGTTCCCTCTCTCGTTTAGTTTAGTTTTATTTATTAGTTTAGTGTTGTCTGACACTTTTTGACACGAAAGGGTGTCGGAAAGGGTGTCGGAAAGGGTGTCGGAAAGGGTGCTTTTTTTTACACCCTTTTCTGTATCCTTAATTAAATATTCCGTATTATTCCTTCTTCCGTCTCCGCTTTTGAACTCAATTAATCCTATTTGTTTTAGCGTATTTCGTGCCTTAATCATTGCGCGCTCATTCAAGCCCGAATCCAAAGCCAAATACCCATTGGATTGATTAAACGGATTCTTCCACGCTAACTCATTGCATTTATTTAGCAACGCGAAATAAACTGACTTTTCGTTCGGCGTCATAGAATACTCCTTATTCAATGCCCAAAAATGATTAATTAACTCAATGTAATTCATACTAAACTTTTAAAGAACCCGCCCGAAGACGGGCTTTTTTCTAATTCAGATTAAGCGATTTCATCCCAATAGATAACAATTCCACTTTTTACAATGATATTGCCATC
>JGI20166J26741_11550363_pt1 | contig 12174 bp, 12 predicted proteins | sample TergutCu122P5_FD_26741 | JGI IMG/M metagenome (IMG submission 26741) | reverse complement strand
GGGTCTGAAACCTGTATCTTGCAGCCTGTAGCATAGTCACTATAGCTCACTCTGTCACTCAGACTAGTAATCAGCACACCCTGCACAGTCCTGTATGTACGTGTATAATGTACTGTACATTTTCACCACAGCCACTGAGCGAGGCCGGCTACAGTATTTGTTACAATTCCACGAAGATTCCAATCTGTAACAGGTATACATCTATTCCTACATGTATCCAGTCAGCCTTACATGTTTACATGCTTGCAGCTTACCCTTGTTCCTGTACCCGTTGCTGCTCACAGTTGTTTCGATTTATTATGTAGCAGTTTTTAGATTTTCACAAACACAAACGTAGAGGGTCAGCCAGAAAAACAGGTGACTTTAAAAGTTTCACAACTCACTAAAGTGACTTATTTAGAAAAATAAAAGCATTTCATTTGATACTCACAGGTGATTTCTCCCCACGTCCTGAAGGTACAACAGGTGGACGTGTCAAAGTATGGCACTCCCTGCTACGGGCAGTACACTGATCCATTAACAGAGGCACATTCCTCTACTAGCAAGCCATTTTTGTCTCCAAAGAGACCAGCCACTCTCTGTACAATCTTCCAGTCATCCATGCATTTTTGGATGACTGGTATTCTCACACGAGTAATGCCTCAAACATTTCAAGCAACATAGCTTTTCAAGTTTCTAACAATTAATGGACAGAGCTCTTTGCTAACATCCGCACTGCAACATTTCAAAACTGTCAAATGGTCTTTATACCCCACCCCTCCCAGGCACTTCACTCCCTTTAACACTATAGTTGTCTTCAGGTGTGCAATATAAAAAAAAAGTTTCATCCTATTTGGAAATGCCCTTCAGTTCATACTAGATGCTCATTGGTTTCACATTTTCTTGCCACTTCTCTGCCGAATCCAGGACTGGTGAAGCACCTTCTCCACTCACTGAGTGCCATGCAATGTTATGCCTCTTTTTGAAACACTGCAGCCATCAGTTGAAACATTTAAAATTAATTCCCATCTTCGGGGCTATTTCATTACCGTTTGTCCAGCCATTGCAAGACCGTTCTTTCATGTATGGCAAAACCAAACAGCCCGCCTTCCATAGTGCCATCTTTTGCATCACCATTCCTCATTCATTTCGAAATACTGCACCTTGCACAGCCTGCTGTTAATCCTGATTTTGTAACTATGTTGATGAGACTGGGAGTCCATAAGCCTGGGCTATTTCACTTTTACTTCTTTCAACTTTGTGCACTTCTCTAATCACAGCCAGTTTTTCCGCTATTGTCTTGCCCATGTTCTTTCTCTTGTTTTCACTCATACTTTCCACACTATGTGGAACAAACACTTACAAATACAAAAATGTGACAGATGTGGTGCCACTTCTCAATGTACAAAACATGTGTTTTCGTCACCTTGAATTTCATGGCAGGCAGCAGCACACGTCATGACTCACGCTTGCTTCACGTGGTATTGTTGCATGACAGATAACGTGATCTTAAAGGCTAAAGACATTTCGAGGAGTGTAGAAGGTATGTGCTAATGAGTTTGTTCAAAGAAGCGCGAGTTTACACTAAAATAATTTCAAATAATACAAATTTTAGTCACTCTTGGGCAGAAAATCCACTTCAAATTAAAAATTAACTGTATTTTGATTTAACCACTTTAAATTACATTAGAAGTCCTATACTTTGACCTAGGGAATGACATTTCCTTCAAATTAACTGATAGCAAATTAATGAGGTTTAACAGTACTGGCTCAGCTGTATGTTATTTCCCTCTTGCCTAATATCAATCCCGTAACAGACAAAAGTGATTCTTCAATCTACGCTGCGGGAATGTGAAAGCAGCTTACTCTTCTCATCCTTTATGAAGTTTGCTGTAAGCAGGGAAAGACAACCAGACAATACATGAGCGCACACAAAACCCATCAAAACATACCTGTGTGCATTACTAACCACCAAAATGAAAATTAATGTAGATAAACAACCAAACAGAATTTCTTGCTTCTGCCTCAGTGCAATTCAGGCCTCTGCTTCTCTGGGATGTTACATGGTCTAGGTTGGTATTTATTTACCAGCTACAACCAACTAACAATAGCAACCGATGCCACAGAACATCCCAGACAGCAAAGGCCTCAACCCAATAAAATGTACTTTAATATAGACACAAGCCATCAAAATATACCCTAGACAGAACCCACCACAATATCCTTCATGTAGGCAAAATCCAATGGAACATACCTCAGTGCAGACAAAACCAAATTTCATGCCTCTTCCCCTGCATCATATGCAGCATACTGCAGTATGAGGAATGGGTATTTAGGGTAGGAACAGGCCATTGGGTTCTGTAAGGAATAAAGTTAGAATGATTTTACATCGTAAGATCATCTAGTCATCACATGCCAAATGTACGGCACATATATAAATGACCAGGACTTTTGTTGATTCTCAATCAAAAACAGTGTTTTTACTTGCACAATCATATATACAGACATCCTGTAAAGAGTTCTTACAATATTAATGTTACCATGATAATTTAACTGTCAGTATAATATGAATACAACCCTCCTACATGTACACCCTCTCATACTCCAAACAAAAACTTCTATAAGAAAATATATTCAGTAAGAGAAGTTATAAATCACTCATTCATTCCTGTGCAGCATAAGGGCTGGCAACAGGACCACAATAAAACAATGCTTTGCTGTATACAGTGAGGAAAGTGCAGTAAACACATGATGAACCTGTCTTAACATTCTCTCTCCTGTAACAAAAATAATTTTATTCATTGATGGGTTAGGAGTTTTTAAAACAACAGGGCACTGAATGAAGTTGCTGAAACTGGTAACAAGAGTCAACTACACAGTGAAATTTAACAGAGGGATCAAAGATTACCCCAAGGAGTCTCCTGGAAAACTCACCAAGCCTGTTGCCTGTTCCATGTCTGTCTGGTCCAATAGGCCTATTACCCTCTGAATGTTTCTTATTTTTATCTTTGTGAAAAATTTATTAATGTCATGATGTTTGTACTCACCTCTATCTGGTATCAAGGTTAAGAAAGAGTGGAGCCATACCTCAACTCCACCTACATGCCTTCATGGCATCTACAGGGAGAACTTTATTGACTTACAAAATGTATTTTGTACATAATGTGTAGATATCTAAATGATCTAACCCCTTCGTCAAATTTTACATGTCTAGGTCAGTTCATTAGGAAGCACCATCAAAGTAAAAAATTTTCTGCATGGCAAAATAAACAGTAGGAACTTGTGAAAAGAGTGGATAAAGAATCCTATCCCAGTGCCACTGTCAAATCACAAAAGCAAAAAGAAAGAGGAATAGTGGAAGACCAAAAAACAGATGGAAGCCATTTGGTCATATTCTTTAGGATGATTAACAGTCTTACAGCTCTGTGCTGATATATTAAAAGCCAGTTTCCCTTGCAACTTGATGAGGAAGGAAAGAGTAACCATTTTAGTGGAAAATGAAGGGCTGACAGCCTGCAAATGCATGTGTCCCATAATGAGAAATATAACAGCAAGAGCCCAACTTATTGCACAGTCAGGTATTTGCACTAGTTGAAGAATAATTAAAAATCTTACAAAAATACTTCTCACCTACATAAATGGAAAGACATTCACAGTAGGCCATAAGTACACCACCCCCTTGCTACTGAGTACACTGAGTCATTGCCATTAACTGATAGTAATACTGTCACAGTGAGTGAGAGAAATTTACTGTGAACTAGGTACAATATATAGGAAGACACTATGTAACACTTTAAAATTAAGTTGAACATAATGAAAGGTAACTCACTGTACTTTACAATTACACAACAAAAATTAGGAATAAAAGTAAAAATTGTCAAAATCAGATATAAAAGACTTTTTCCTTAACATGGAGGGAATGACAACTGTAAATATGTACAGTATAAAAAGGAGAATACTGCTGAGAGTCGCACCAATAAGGCCGGTGGAAGTAACACAGGTCACACCACATTGTGAACACAGTAACAAATGTCACACTACACTGTGAAAACAGTAACCAAGACACACCATAATGTTGTTGCATCAAAAGAAGATCACCTCTTCCTCAGAAGCCTGGGGGGCAGGGCCTGTGGGTGTGTGGGGATGTGAGTCAGGGCTGTGAATTCGGGACCGGTCTGGTATTTTTGGGTATGTATTAGTACGAGTGGTGCCTTCGGTCCTGCTTGGACCCACTTCAGAATTCTGCATCATGGCAGGGCTGCTGCCAGTTCGTGTGTGACTGCTGCTAGAGCTAAGCCTCTGGTACCCAGTGCCTGATCCACTGCTCCGATGGGAGTCAGATCCCTGACTTAGCTTGAGGGGAAGCATCTGCTGCATTCCCCCAGTCATGGATGAGTTGAGTTTAGTTGCCAGTTTCAAAGGCAGCTGCTGCTTCACCTGCACGTTTGGAGCCACTTTCTGTTGGTTGGTGGCACTGATGAGATTCAGGGGTAATGTGGATTTGTTGGGACCACTTTTCCACTTGGATTCCAACTTGCGCCGAGGATCCACAACAGTGGTTGGAGATGAGACTGTGGATTCACCTCCTGTACTTGGACTTGAATCATCTGTGCCCTGACTAATGTTGATTCCTTGACTAAAAAGTGTATCCTCATGGGGCAGTGCTCCAGTCACTGTGGGTAGACTGATGAGGATACCTTGGTTTGTCAGCATTTCCAGCTTCCGATACAGCTGCTCCCTCTGCTGGGTGACATCATGTTGTTCAGCTCTTACCTGGTCCTGAAGCATGTTAGATTACTGTAACACTGATGTTCCCATAATATTTTTCAGGAAAATGAATTACTTATATGTGACCAACAAGATGCAACTTTCAGAGATCCTTATTATTATCACTGCTGTACATGATTCGGGCACTTCTCGCACATCGTCAGGAGCTTACAAACTGTAAGTGCAGCTTAACATCATGGCATGCAGTAGTGGCTCAATCTCTTATAGTTATGGCTATTGTAAGCCACATACCTAAAACTAACACACTGGCTTATTATTTCACAGATACCGCACATAACCCACAAGGAGCTAAAAAACCCACATCACCAGATATTCCACACCCAGAACATAAACAAATGCACCACCAGAGCCATGCAAACCATAACAGCATTAACCATTCAACACCCCCCAAATGAAGGGACACCCATAACCCCACCACAATGGAAAAAACCTGTGCATCCATTGACGAAGACAGCATACCACACCCTCATAGTAACCACAACACAGAAACTTCTCCACCGCTGCTGGATCCCACACACTGGTGGCGATATACATCTACGCGCGAGCCAAGAAGACGCACCTAACCACCACGCACCTTAAGGGAACAACGGCACTAGTGCCACACGGGGTTATTACTTTAACTACTGATCCAGTAGCACAATATCTCATGTGAACGAGATCTCGTCCCCCAAAAATAGGAAACTGTACCTCTATAATTGTAACTGTATGTGTGTATGTTAAATTCCACAGACCATTAGCTTACAATAGCCACAACTATATAAGATTGAGCCACTACTGCATGCCATGACGTTAAGCTGCACTTACAGTTCGTAAGCTCCTGACGATGGGCAAGAAGTGCCCGAAACGTACAGCAGTGATAATAATAAAGATCTCTTAAAGTTGCATCTCGTTGGTCACATATAAGTAATTCATATGTAATGATGCATGGTCCTATGAATATAAAATTTTCAGGAAAACTTGGACATTTAATGAAATGTTTTCCAGCAGACAGCCGTGTCAAGATGTGAAGGATTTCAAATGTTTCAGGGACTGAATCTGTCCCCATCTTCAGGGTGTTGCTGGTAGCTTCATACAACCACAACTGATAACTAGGTGTCCTACCCTGTGTTGTGTATAGCTCTGTCCTGTCTGGGCACAGGATGGAATGTGATCCCTCTGATTCCATTCTGCACCCAGGCTGAACAGAGACACACATAACACAGGGTAGGACACCTAGATAACAGTTTTGGTTCTACCAGGCCACCAGCAACACCCTGAAGATGGGGGTGGAGTCAGTACCTGAAATGTTGGAAAACCTTCACATCTTGACGTGTCTGTCTGCCTGAGAACATTTCACTGAAAGTCACCGCAAAGGCTTCAAGAATTAAAATGGGACACTTTCAGAAATAGTAGTAGTAGTAGTAGTAGTAGTAATAAAACTGGGACATATGGGGGAAAAAGGGAAAAATTTAAAAAAATTAGATTTTCCAAATGAGCTACCACTCATACATTCACAAATGCTCTAAGACCACTATGTAAGACCCTTTGCAAATGTCCATTCATTATATTTTGATCTAACACTAAACAGATGACAAAATAAAGTTGTGCATACACAAAGCAATATTCAATTGTATTAGGAAGGCAGACTGTCTGTGGAAGATTTAAAAAAATCCGATTTTCACCACCACTAACATTTGTAAAGTATATTTAAAAAATAAAAACCAAAAAATTATGATATCCTGACAAAACATTTATTAGTGTGTAACTTATTCCATCCATGATCTGGAACAATCTTGCTCATCTGTTATGGAATACTAGTATGGTGACTTTTTTGTTTTGATCACAACTTTCAGTTTCTAGCTTCAGTCTGTTCTTCTCATCTGACTACAGGGCATTCGATTGCAGCATTCAAACCCAGAATGGCAAATGAATATTTAACCAAATAACTTATGTTCTTTAAACTTATACTTTCTTTCCTGAAATACTGGAACACATCACTCCATTTGTCATCACAAGTGATGCCTGAATTCTCGTTCCATTCTTTTAACTGCCCTGCAAGATATATCTGGGCACATGACAGTTGTCAACCAGAGTAAAATCTGTGATAACAGTTTTAATGAAACAACAGTATCATTGAACATATTTCCAACAAGGCACCTTCTTCAAGCTGATCGAATCCATGCAATGAAGAGGTGCAAGAAATGGAACACATCATTCTTGTATCAACCCAATACAAGTTTCATAGAAATGACCACAGTAGCTCTTAAATTCTTCGACGGTTACTTGACCCTCTTCCTCTAATGCTTTTATATAATCTTGCATAACAGATGTACAGAAACTCTCAGATTTTCTGTGCTATGACTACACCAACAGTTTCTATACTTCACTTTTCACTTAAAGTAAACTTGAGCTTTGCTTTTCAATATTCTTAATGGCACAGGAAAAATTCTTATCAGACTGTCAAGGAAATGAAGGACAGTAAGTACATGGAGATTTTAAAATAATTCTTAAAGATAACAAGACATTTCAAAGAACAAGGAAATAGGCTCTCCAACAAAAAGAATGAAAAAACCTATGGTACTGTCAATGGCTGGTAAGTGGGATATCCACCTCGTCTTGCTGTGTTCTGTTTCTGTAAATTTGAAGGACATGTACAGTATGAATGTGAAAGTGTTGGTAGACTTTTCCTATGATTGAATGAATATCGAGTGGTAATCAGTCAGAAGCTGTTTTAACAGCATTGTGTGCATGAGCTTAATATCCAATAACAGTCAAATTGTCGGCTGTTTCTTCTTGAAACTGGTGGTAACAATTATACTTTCCATTCCTTTTCTTACCTCCAAAATTTGTATTTGTGTGGTCTCTAGAGACTGCTCGCTCTGTCATCAAGTTCAAATTTCTTCAGGAATTCCAGCACATAAAATGTCAAAAGATTAGAAGTTTCTCCATACAGGCTCACTGATTCTAAGGTCTTCATCATTATACATTTCACAGGATGATAATGTCTAATAAGAAGGATGACCAACTTTTAAGTTCAAGGCTACAATCTTAAGGTGATTAATTCCTGTTTTGCTGTTTTGAATGCTCACTGAACACAGTCTTACAAAACCCTTATACAAGTTTTCTTGTGTAAGGTTGATGTAAGACTGTGTTTTTATAAACATTTCCAGTTCAAGGGATTAGAAGAATCAATTATAACTAAAATTAAATGAGCATCTTTCAGATAATTCAGTTCTTGTTTCACAGCAAATGGTACCACAAATTTGGTGATAATCGACTTGGTTTTGTTTGACAGCATGCCATTTTCTGGTTCCAAAGCGTTATAATTATGGCTGTGGTGATGTCCATTGACTTAAAACTACAGCATTACACTGCTGTGTGAAAAGCTATGTAGCTTCTTGTGCTGCTAATTGTCTTTCCTTTTCACCAACAGTTTTTACCTGCAGATGACTGCTTACTATGTTCTTTGATGCCCTGCTTTCCACAATCATTTTATGTTTATACGTTTTCACATGGTTCATAATGCTTGACTGCCCTCTATGTGCAATACAAAATTGTGCATTACACATTTTATATTATACATTTTCACCTTGTCTTCTGATGAACGGGAATTTACTTCTTATACTGTCATTAATACAGTACTTTGTTTTCAGCATTATGACCCTGATAGCAATTAATAAATCAACCACTGATGTTCCACAAAGACCACATCTCCATCTTCACCACCAGAACCAGACCACACGTGAAGAATGGAAGAAAACATGCTACAATTTCACAATACTGCCAATATTACTCAGCAAATGCCTGATCAATCTCTGCCAACACACATATGAAACAAAGTTGTAGTGACTCAAATGATAAAACCACCAAATTAAAAAGCGGGACATTGGCACATCCCGAAAAAAGTTCTTGGGACACTGATTTTACTATTAAACAGGAGACTGTCCTGGGAAAAATGGAGCAAATGGCAGCTCTATGCAAGACCCATGCATGCACAAAATGCGCTAACAGTCTATCACTTTCCTACTTCTGCATTACAGACATGTTGACTACTCATAACCCTGTAGATATTCCTCACCTGCAATCTCTGCAGCTCTGCCTTCTTCTCCTCTACATACTTCTCCTCAGCATCCTTCTCCCGCTGCCATGCCTCCTTCTCATGTGTGAGTCTGTCCTGCAGGTTACGCAATTCCTCCAGTTGCTGGTTGTGCCTGTATGGAGGACGGCGTTCACGCCCATCATCCTGACTCAGCTGGGACTTGTATGCAGACAGCTGAGCCTGAAGACTGACACAAAAAACACAAGAATGTTCTAAGTAAATTGTCACAAAGAAGAAACAGCAGCTCATCATGTATCACCATCTTACAAAATATTGCCCATAGGAAGTTTCAAAGCCAGAACTGAAGAAAATGATGATGGACATGAATTATCCTCTTGGAAAATAAATTTACATAAATGACAAAAAATTCAAATTACTTTCAAACAGAAACAAAAAAACTAAATAGAGAATGATGAGAGATATGGAAACAATATAAATGAATAGAAGAAATCATTGTTTTAGTTTACAAAAAAGGGGAAAATTTGTGGAAAAACAAGAGATAAATGGCAATGCTCATCTTCATTCCATGTACAACAGGGAAATTCCAGGGCCAGCTGAGCTGAAGAAAAGATATGAAAGAAAGGAAGAAGAGAGGGGAAACACATAAGAAATGTGCTTGCAGTAAAGCAAACAGGAATGAAGGAGACTTTGTTAAAAAGCAAACCATCCTTTTGCTAATACGAATGGTTTATCGCTACAAACCCCCCACCCCTCACCACCACAACCCATGAGCAACCAACCTATTTATGGAAGTCATCTGTTGTGAGATGATGGACAGCAACTTGTAGACATAATGAGAGAGCTGTAAAGCAGCCAGCTGGTGCTCCTGACTCAGCATCAGTAGTGCTGGCAACTCACATGAGTTATCACAGAGGTTTGAAGTCAGCATCCCAGGAGGAATGGTGGTCAACATTGCATTGTGCCATTGCAAGTGATCCTGTGAAAAAAATAAAATAAAAATGGTCAGGCTCAATTGAAACAGAACTCACAAAGTTATTTCCCCATAACACAGATTAGGCCTTTGGGTCTGTTATGTTACAGATGTTATCAAAGGATCCTAAATTAAGTCATGCTATTGTCACTCCCATGTCACAAGTTCATGTACTTGCCATGTTGGTGTTATAGGATGTGGAAAATGAAGAAAACAGACAAGGTGGCCTACAATGGCTAAGCTTTTAAGTCACATTTTCTGAAAAGCTGAAGGGGGTACAGACACATGCATGCACAAACATGTGAGCTTCCCTCCCTACCCCCTCAACCCCCCCCACACACGCACGCACGCGCGCGCGCACGCGCACACACACACAAAAGACTAGCATACATTCTCAACACAATGTAACACTTGTCTGAAGTATTTCTGGCTAACAGTGGATTCAGGTGTCAAATCAAGGGAACTCACATTTTCCAGAAATTAAACTGTACTGAAATGATAAAATTAATTAATTGTTATGACAACACTATCATACAGCTTTCTTAATGGCTGAAATTCCAGTGTGGTACATGGTAAACATTTTAACCTTAACACTGCATCATGTCTGTATTCTCCTGAACAAACACAGCAGCTGTAAGGATGTCTCTGGATACTGACTGTCATTGTATGTGGTGCAATAAAATAGTTTCTGGGCTGAAATGATCTCGCCAGGGCAACACTCACTTTCTAAACAGTGCCATCCACTTAGAAGCAGTCTCCTTCATAATTATGGAGTATACTCAGTGATCACACCCCACTATTTGAAGCATTTTGTGAAGTGTACTGGTCAGAACTTGGCAAGTGCAGCTTGTAATATCATTAAATCTGCTACCTTTCCATGCCACATTGAGCTTTTGGAAAAGAAAGAAGTCAAATGATGATAATCTTGTAAGCAGGGACAGTGTGGAGTGATACTCATTTGTTCTTAAGACAGAAATTCCTGCACAGTCAAAGCAGACTGAGTACGTGTATCATCATGATGGAGAAACCACTCCCATCCAGCCCCATTCCACTTTGCAGCCTGTTGTTGCAGCACATTTTCCTACAGGCACTATAATATGTCCGTGTATTCACAGCAATGTTGGTTTACAATTTGTCCTTGTGGAACATATTCATAATGCATGAACAAACCACATTTGTTCAGTTTAATACAACACAAGTTTATGTAATCAATTAAATTGGCCTCACATGTAAGCTACATGTTTCAGCTGCATCTTCAGGCCAACACAAGAACACATACAGAAAGATACAACAGATATCTAAGAGGCCCCGTCTTAAATTCACTGTTTTCATAGTGGTAAAATATTGTACAAAATATATAATGTAAAAAAGTATAAGATTTATGTAACTTTTAAAAATGTACATATAAAGGCTTTTATTTTATTAGGTCCTTGTCATGTCATGGTAAGAGGTCATATTAGAATTCCCTTTTGACTTGAAATGTTTACAATGATGCAGCACGGCTTTTATGTCAAGCATTCTGTGAATGCTGTATAGAGGAGAAAGAAAGAAAGGACAAAAGAACATGCTCTTCACATGAATGAACTTGTCATCTATTGGGCACAATGATGAGGGCTACTCTACTAAGATGGCTATTGTTTGGTTTCAGGGTCACAACCACAAACCCAAGTTTCACATGTGTGATGATCCCCAAAAGCAAACAGCTCAGCCTGCCTAGAGTTCTCCTGAAGGGGCTGACATATAGCAACACAATTTTCCTTCTACTTCTCACTCAGCAGAAGAAGCACAAATTTGTCAGCAATGTGATGTGTGATGAGAATGTCCTTCAAAATTCTCTGAACTGACCCAAATGAAATCCCAAAATGTTATTCTCAACATGTTAAAAACTTAACACATAGCAATTCTTTTGTTGCTAAGGACAAGGTCCATCATATGATCCACATTTTGTTCTGTTCTACATGTCAATAGACATCCCAAACATGCAACACTTTCAACAGAGGTCACACCATTTCCGAACTTGGAAAACCACTCCAAAACTTGTGTCATTTCCATTGTCTACTCCCCAAAAGCTACTTTCACCATTTTGAAAGTTCCTGTACCTTTCTTCCCCAATTTAAGGTGGAACTGCATTCAGATCAATGACTAACAGTTTATGCAAAATGGCAGGTAACATAGGAATATCTGCACAATTTCACAATCTGAATGAAAATTTGGGCATGTGGCACGCTGCCACAAAATTCAATCTGTGGCTTCTCACGGTTGAACACAGACCGAACTGAACACCTGCACAAAAAAACAAGATTAACCTTTAAAGGCCGAATGTTACATATATGTAGAGCAGCCTGTATCCCCTGATGGCCGAATGTTACATATAAGTAGAGCCGTGCATGCATAAAGT
>JGI20166J26741_11550252_pt1 | contig 12174 bp, 3 predicted proteins | sample TergutCu122P5_FD_26741 | JGI IMG/M metagenome (IMG submission 26741) | reverse complement strand
CTTTGGATATAGGTGTTTTGGGTTATATCGGTATAGTTTAACATAAGGAACACTCTCCCGAAGTTTGGTCCGTTCCTCCTGTGACACCCTGTATATATGAGAGGAGCTATAATGTAAGGCAAACTTACTTTTATTGGTATCTCATCATACCCATGTGAATTTTTCCATTTGAGTGATTTAATTATTTCGCTAACTTCTTTGGTAGATACCAGTGTTAGTTTTATGTTTGGAAACGGTCTAATGAATTCATGATGAAGGTAATTGAGGGGATGAACAGCATTTGATGTATCATTAAAATCCATTGAATTGTTTGCAGATATTTTATCAGTTACAGCCCCCCCCACCATTCATGATATGTTTTCCATTTGGTACATACAGAGTACAGATCACTGGGGATTAAAAAATGTTTGAGTTCCTTTACTCAGCCTTGTGTTTTGTAGAAAGACATGAGTTTTCAAGTTCATGTAGTTGATATGGTGATGTAATTCCAAACAGAATTCTAATGAACACAATTATGAGAAGGTTGGCAGTCGTATATTATGTAACTTTTTTCGGTTTCCTTCTTTCAACAGGACAGCTGAGCATTCCCGAGACTCATCAGAAGAGCCAATGGAACAGGATGATGCTAAGTGAAACTGCTGGCATAAGGTTACGCATTTGTCACTGAGGATTGGACTAAGCCACCATATCACAGGAATATCAGCAGGTTTTGATTCTGTTGTTGGCAGAAATTGGTTTTCTTCTTTTGCGGTGCCTAGGTGCTAGATACTGTGTGTTCGTCAGAAAGTGATGGACATTGATACTGAAGTCAAATATCTGTGATTTTTCTGCGTTCAGATGAACTGTTGAACACACCAATATAGTGAAGGTTCTTGCTTCTACTTTCATAGTGGATAGCATTCATATTTCCTCAGTGACAGACACTTACGTTGTTTCAAGAAATAAAGCTAACAGTTTGTAATGAGGCTGTGTCAAGATTGTTGTGTTGGAAGTACCGATGAACTGCCAAAGTTTTTGTTCATTAAAATTCCCAAAGAGGACCTGGTAAGTGGCATTACAGTAATTTGTGAATGCTTTGCAAATGAGGAATAAATCTTGGATCAACTTTAGTAGCTGACATAGTTGAATTACTTTTACTGGCAGAGTGGATATGTGAGAAAGACCAGTAACATGCACACTTTTCTTAATAATGCATTTCAGTTATATTTTCTTCATGTGTTTCAAACAAGTAATTGTTCATCGCCAGGAGTTCTGTACAGGCAGCTTGCAGTATTGCACCATGCATCTTAAGAGGAGTCTAGTTGCTGACATGATACGAATTCGTATTGTGTCAGCGACTGTCAGTGACAAGACTCCTCTTAAGATGTGTGGTAAAATACTGTAAGCTGCCTGTACAGAACTGCTCCTGGTGATGAACAATTACTTGTTCGAAACACACTGAGAAAATATAAGTGAAATAAATTATTAAGAGAAGTGTGCATCATGTTGGTATTTCTCACGTATGTGTATCACGATACACAGTTCAGAGAATGTGAAGTTTGGCAGAATGGAATTTACTATGTTAATGAAGATGCACATTGCGCTGTAATGCCAAGTGTGGGTTTGCTGACCAATCAGTTCTTTTGGAGACTGGGTTGCTCAATTTCTTGAGAATTTTTCTGTCTTTTTATCTTTTAATTGTTGGTGTTTGTTAGTGTTTTGCTGTTCACTGCTGACTGGAGACAGCAGGGAAGCTGGTTGGTCATGAATGGTGCTTTGAAGTTTTTAGAATGAAAAGGTCAAATGTATTTCATGAGTGTCCTTACAAAGGCAACGAAATACTAAAACTTGTTGGACCAATTGGATCAGAGAGTGCCTCAGGTCATACAAAATTGTTTTATTAATGTCAAGAAAAGACAGTAGTGTTAGTGAGCTGAAGCTGAACACTTGGACATAGTGTAGGATCATTCATATAATAGCTTATAATTAGATGAAATATGACTCATTGTATTTATAGAATATCATTCATATGTCAGAAATATTTAAGACAAAGTGCAGGACACTTCTTTATAGAATTTTCTAAGATCCTTGGAGCAAAGTTTTCCATTTGTTATAAAAACTGTGGCATTGCAAAACAATCGAATTCAAACATTCTGTATGGAATGTTCCTAACATAGTTGAATAATCATTAGGGCTGAATTGATTTATTAATATACCATTTTTATCAGATGCTGAGGTGATAGAGGTACAGTGCAGTTGTTAATTTTGGTATTCATGTACCATGTATCTGTAAAACCAGCTACATTGTTTTGTATGTTTGAAAAACAAAAATGACAAAAATAACGTGTGATAACTGTGCATACAAAAAGAAGAGCATTTATTTTTATGTGAAGCATTTTAAATTTGAAATGTGTTGTAATAGATAACATTTTTTAAGGTACCATAAATAGAATATGGAAAATTATGGATGAACCTGTTTTAAATGTAAACAGTTCTGTTTCAAGGTTTGTGGTTAAGGCAAACAGATGTAATACAAATGTAGAAGTCTTGCTGTCCATGCCTCTGTTGAAAGTGTGAGAGATTTATTGTAAAGCTTCAGATGAAGTTTGCCTAATATTGTTAATTGTTCAGAATATTTTATCCATATGGTTAATTTTTAAAAATAACAAGTGACAGTAGATAAAATGCAGAGGGTTGTGACTGGATGTAGATTGGTGTACTTGAAATCACTAGTTTTATATAGATATTGTCTTACATTCCTTGTGTGGAGTAACATAACTTGGGTTGAAAATGTTTTCCATACTTATTTTAAGTTCATTCATCAGAGGGAGGGACATTTGCCTGTGCAGTTTTGTGTGCACGACTTCCACTGCTCGGTTTCTTAGTTCAAGATAAAGTTGGTGTTTTATCTGTAAGTAACTAAAAATCTTTCATACCTAAGTTTCATACAGGTACAGTATTAATACCAACATATGTTTATAACTAATTAGTTTTGATTGGAAAGCAAGTTAGTGTTTTAATTTTGTTGGCTGTAAAATCCCAGTGTCATCATCAAGTATTTTGCTAGGAGTAAATGGACCTGTGGACATAGCGTATGTAATATACAGTTGAATAATATTAATTAATTATGATGATCATATCATTCATCATCATTTGTTATGAAACTGGATCTTTAAGATCTGGATAATTTCTGCTATATAATGGCAAGGGCATGCTCGGAGCAGACAACTTAGGAGCTCAGCTCATAACAGTTCATACAAAAAAAAAAGTTAGATTTTTTTAAATGTAATACATAATGAAGCAAACATAATGGATTGTTAATTTGTAAAGTGTATGTTGTTTCACCATAATTTTAAAGGCAGAAATTGTGATATTTAACTCTCGTGTATGTGTACGTATACATATTAAAACCCTATGACAGTTGTACGATATGGTATTCACATGTGCAGAAGTTGCTAGAGCCGCGCAATGTGAGTTGATATTCCCTATGCGCTCTTTGATATGTGCTGCTAACAAATATTTCTTGGTGTGGTGAGATGGGATCCTTTGACTCAATTTCCCATTACGGATGTTTTACATAAAAATGAAACAAAGAACTATCCAGAAAGATTTTAATCATGAAGTGATGTTGGTAATAATAACAAATATCAACTGCAATATTCATTATGCATAACATGTGGCTCTGATAAGGAAACCACACATATTATGTTTGGTTGAATGATCTCAGCATAAATGGGATACAAAACCAAGCACAGTAAGACAGCTGAACATATACTTAAGGAAATCTTGCTGAAATATAACTTAATAAGAATTTCAGTCACATGCTGTGAATGTACATAATTTACTGGGACTGAGCATTGAAAAGTGACATGAAAATACAGCTCAACAGACCTGATACTGCAGTGGTTGAAAGTGTAAGATAAGCTTTGCTATTTATAGTGCTTTCCCTAATACCAAAGAATACTGAAATGATACATAACATAAAATCCATAAATTGTGTGAAATTAGCGTAGGGAATTGAACAGTAATGGCATGTGGAACAGATGACAGTAGTGGTGTCAGCAAGTAGTCTGTTTCCAAAGACCATGCTCAAGGGTTGGAATTTCTAAACAAAGTCATCTCCAACGTGCAGAGGGCAGCAGGGCTTGGAACATGCCCCATTGTTTGCAAATTTCTCAGTCTTTAGTAAGAATTTATTAAAAATAATTATAATTACTGTGGTAAAATCTGTGCTTATATGAGTAAAAAGGATTTACCAATGTAACACCTGGGGGAGATTAAGTATGACAGTAATGATAACTATGATGAGATGACGACTGTAATGTTAAGTACCAGGAGTGAAAGAGTCTACACAACTAATTCACGAAACACAGTAGGATGTCCGCAAGATTGACGATAAAGTATTAAGAATATAGCATAATGTGATGGTTTCTTTTGTGCTGCAGAGTAAATCTACGGGGTAAATATTAAACACAGATGCATTTAACTCCATGTATACTATGACAGCATAATTATATTCTACTAAGATAAAGGACTTTTAGGCAAGGGGTGACATAAGTTAATAATGGTAATGCCACTTACACAAAGCCGTTGTGGAGTCAAGTGTACCTGCTTTTCTTGAGGTGTATCTATGAGTTGTGTGAACAACCAGTGTGGGGCCCATTTAAAATTAATGGAAATTTGAATTGTGGTTGCATTTAAAAATGTTTATATCTTCTGGCCTGTATCTTATATTGTAGAACTGAAATTTGTTCTTTGCAGATTTCCAGGACACTAGCCTGTGTCACTTAAATGTTTCAGTTTACATTTTGTGACATGCAGCCAAGGAGAATTTTTTTTTTAAATATTGGTAGTAAAAAATGATGGTGGGTCAAAAACTCATTTTTTATGTGGGAAACATTCGTCATGTTACAGAATCTATAAATAAGCTTGTGAGTTGATTGGTATTCATTTCATTTGTTTCTAAATTGAAAACAAATTAGAATTTGGTAAGTTCAATTCCTTGGAACATGGAATTATCAGTAATTAACTACTGTATTCATGTCAGATTGTCTTCCATTCCTGTTAACTTTTCTGGTGTAGGAAGATACCATATTTACCTGAATATGGGACAAGGATAGTTTCCTAATTTATCAGCTAAGAAATTTGGGGTTGCCTTATAATCATGTAGAGAGTTAACGAGAGTTGAACATGTTCTGTGTAGGTGCGTATTTTCATGAAAATTGGAGATTGTGAAGGGAGGTCATCTTATATTGGGGTAAATACAGTATTATCTCAATAATTTGCAGTATGCCAACTATAGCTTTTCATTACACACACTTATATAATCTAGACAGATGTGTTTCAACTTAACATAAGTCATCGTCCGTGTACATATCTTGTGTACGTTGTATCCATGCCAGAGTTTGTAGGTAGAAGTAAAATTAGTGTAAAAATTCTTACATTATATTCCTGCCCCAGATTTGTGATGAATGTAATATAAGTAGCTATTACACTGGATATCCAAGTGGGAAGATGTGTTAATAACATGCATTTGAATATTTTTTTGTCTTGTTTTTTTAGTTATAGATGTTTGTATATTAACCATATTGGTACATTGAAATTGCCCACAGCTATTGGTATGGATGCATTGTAAGAGGATATGTAGATTAATGATAAATTGTAAGCCAAAACACATTGGTATGACATTTAACCTTTTAAAGAACTGAAGTCACATATGCAAATGTACATAGGAAAACATCTTTAGAAATTTTTTGTAATATATTGAGGTAAAAAGAAAATTTTCTGCATTTTTGGGACATGCTGCATAATCTCTGTTTTATTTTTTACAAAATTCCATTTATTTCCTAATTTTACTTCTTTCTGTTCACATAATACTCGTGTTTTTCTTAAATTGTGTTCTAAATTTAAATACGCACACTGGTACGATAAAGGTTAAGAGTATGTAATAAAAAGTTGTAGTTGGTATATTGTGAATTTTATATCAGAGCTTCATGGAATGTACAATTACAAAATATTCTCTCTCATAAAACAAACGAATGATTTTGGTTAACTGTAATGCTTTCTGATCTTGCATGTGGAGTTCTGTCTTTGTTGTCAACAGACTATGACATCTTGTAAAACAGTCCTAAGTGACTTGTACTTTGGATCTAGTTCTTCATGTGACACTTCACAAGCATCTGTGTGTTGCTTCAGTTCACATGTTCAGGGGTGCACAAATCCCACATGACTGAAGTTTTGTGTCGTGGCGCCTAATATGTGTGGGTCTGGAGTATGGATCTTGCTTCATGTGACCTGTCTGGTGCCTAGAATTTTGAGGTGGCTCCTACATTTTTGGAAAATTTATGCACCCGTGAATGTGTTCAGCTTTAGGCATTGTGTCCACCACTCTGCTCTGCTTCCACAAGACACAGTATGATTCTAATGTTGTATTTTTTCTGACCTCATGTAAAGTTGCATGTGTTGCATTACTTGTGAAAGTCACTATTTTTATACATTGTCTTTGATAATATCAAATTCTTCTCTTAGGATGGTTCTTTGTTTAGCAGAGGATGTATGCAGGATTAATTGCATGTAGTTTTCTTAAAATATTTGAAAACTTGTACATGAAATTGTGATTACCTTGACATTCTTAGTGGATAATTATAAAATGTATGTACATTCTGCTTTATATGTTGCATACATTTAGTGTCTCAGCCATTACTGTACTTGTAAATTCTTTCTTGGTACATTATTCACGTAATTGATCCTCATTCCAAGCTGCCGGCAAGCGGCAAGGAGAGAGGGGAGAATGATGTGCCCTGGGTATTGTCTAACTACTGTCCATTGAATATGGACTGGCTGGCCAGTCCTTTTTAAAAGATGATGATGATATGTCTTATTGATTGTAGTAAAAAATAATATTTGCTTGTAATATATGGACACCTTCATTGTGATTTTAGTGTCTAGTACCATTGTTTGAGTATATTTGTATTGTACATAAATTAGGTCACTCATGTAATATTTGTTTTCTGCCTATGCTCAGACATGGAATTTTGTGAAACAATGAGGCAGAACTTACCTGAAGCTTGTGCAACACTTGTCTGTAATTTATACTGTAATTTCTTATACCTGTGAATTAAGGACATTTTTAAAATGTTGGATAGGTGTTATTTGAATACAGACTGGCAAGAAATGTAATACAGCTGCTCTGATTTTGTATTTGTGCAATTTACTAATGCTGTGCGAGAATGCGCCTAACTCTTGTCAGTCTTTTGTCACGTTAAACTTAATGGCGCTTTCCATTGTACTGGGTTGAGTGTCAAATTCATATCAACACATTGTTTTACAATGTTTTATGTAGATTTTTCCTAAGATTCTGCAATCTAATGGCTGCTTGTAAACTTTGGTGAGTAGAGATTTTTCTGGAAAAGTAATTTGGACCACACTGTTGGAATTCACAAAAACATTTTAACTGCAGAGGGTTAAAAAACATTGTTTCCAGACGTTTTTCAAGTTACCAACTTAATGCACACTTCCTTTATACTGTAACAATATATATGTTACATTATAATCCTCAACATGTTTTGAGCAGTACCTTGCTCATTTTCAGGAGGACATATTGTATTACTACAGCCTCTGGTATCGTCACTGTCTGTAAACGGCCGTACACTATGCCGGTTGAGAGAGCGGACTGAGTCCGCTCTCAACCTGCATACTGTACAGCCGTTTACAGAGAGTGACGATACCAGAGGCTGTAATAATACAATATGTCCTCCTGAAGATGAGCAAGGTACGCTTGAAACATGTTGAGGATTATAATGTAACATATATATTGTTATAGAATAAAGGAAGTGTGCATTAAGTTGGTAACTTGAAAAACGTCTGTACTATGATGCATGGTCAGAAAAATATCAAATTGTTTCCAGACTTAAAGGATTCTTGGAATTTTCCATTTTCACTTAAGTACAAGCATGATATGTGACAAAAATAATTGAAAATAATATTTATGTCATTTCCAGTAATCTTGTACTCATCTGACTGAGCAAGTCATATCAAGCAATAACACCTCTGACTTTTACCGGGGAGGTACCTTGTTTGAAACTCGGCTAGATACCAGCTGTATGACTCAATATTTTTTGTGTTGTCACCTGTTTCCTCCTATTACATGTCAAATTCGGCCAAAGTAACTTTTGTTCACATTATTTACAATTTATTATTCACAAATCATCCAGCTCTACTATATCCTGAGTTGCTGATAGCACTGATAAATAAGCTACAGAGTAATAGGATATGTCCTTGCACGTGTCATAAAGACATATGAGCAAGTGCACATATAGCTTCATTCCTTAATCTCATCATTAGATGAAATGAGTGGTTGGTACCCATTAGATTGGAGAATGGTTGGGTTTCAGAGGTAGTATTGATGGTTTGGAGAAGAGAAAAATCTCTTACCCATGCAAAAAGAAAGAATGTCTTACCCCTGCTGGGAGTGAAACTATGATTCCTTGGTTGTCCAGCTCATAACATAGTCACTTTACTGAGCTATCCAGGCTCCTGAATTAACTATCAGTAAAATGGTTCTTCTTACCTGTAATGAATACATACATTTATCTGTATGTTCATAGGTGACTGAATGGTGTTGTGATACATCAGCAGTTTACAAGACAATTCACGTTCAACAGAGTCTCAAAATTTTCATTTCAGTATTTTTATTTTTACTAAATATCTGCTTCTGTTTTGTATTTTGATAGTATACAAGTGCAAACCAGTCTGTCTTAATGAACTATAAATAGTGTAATGGTCAGTTGAAAAAGTTTTATTTTTCTTTTATATATTTCTAGCTGTTAGCCTTCATCCATACATATATTTTATTGGCAGAGAACCCCTGAATTTATTTGGCTACATGGTTCTCTACTTTGTTATGTTAATTGCATCAAAAACAAGTAGGCATTTTACATATAATGTAACATTGTGGTGTGGTGGCATAACCATTGTTGGCATGAAAATGCAACAGTGTGTTCCCTTTTTAGGGTTGACATCTATCACTGTCAACATTGTAATAAATACTGAAAGTATTGCCATGGTAGCACAACAGTGCATTCTGTGTATTGTTGCGATACATTATATTGCTTCCAACAATATGACACACACTTTGGTCTTCATGTAAAGTGCCTGATATTTTTGTCCAATTTTAACCAAATTTAGAGTTTCTTAGCAGATTTTCATAAAAGTCTCCAACGTAAAATTTCTTAAAAATTCATCCAGTGGAGCCACACTGATGCATGTGGACAGACAGACCGACAGACACACGTGACAAAGCTAATGGTTGTTTATCTCTGTTTATTCTGATGTGCCTAAAAATTGGTCCAGTGTTTAGACAGCTTAAATCTAGAAAAATTGATTAAACATTTAAATTGCTTTGTAACATAACATACCTCAGACATGGTCAACAATAGTATTTAACAAAAATATGAAACTATTTCCCCCTTATGGCTGTCTTTGTCACTCACACACAAACACTAAATTCTTCTCATTTTGTATGTTACCAATCAATTTCTTTGAGACTTTATTTTGTATTCTGAATGTGTTATCTTTATCCATGCGTAGACATGCAGATGACATAAATGCATGCAGCACATTTCATTAGTGTGTGCACTCAGAGGATTTTATTTTTTGGTTTCTTAAAGGCAAACATTTATTGAATACTCAGCCATAAATGATATTTTTTTCACCAAACAAACTAAAGAAACTAAAACAACTAAATTTGTTTAAAGGAAACATCTAAACTTTCTGTTAATATACAAATTTAAAAAAAATGTGGCACAAAAGAACCAAATTTTGAGACATGGTGTGTGTCTGGACACACCCAGTACACACTGTATGCGCACTGGTGACTGAAGATACATTATGTTTGCTGTTGTCAATAACAGGAAAGACAATAAATTATTAAAAATTTTTATGTAATATAAATGGGTATTAAGTCAAATTTCCACTTTACAGGTATTTTAATTGCTGTCTTTGTATGAAGTCCATATCGCTTTTACAGTTGGTATGTATGTGTTATGGCAGGAAGCAACACTTGAATGATTTGCACTTGTCAAGAACTTCATTGGTATCTGAATTTTATATTTTAAAGTGTATGTGCCACTTTGCTTTATATAGGCATTAAGTGTATAGCTTAACTTTGATCTAAATTTTGCTACTTCATCAATTCTACTTTCATACCAGAATGTTTTGTTTTTTTGTGCTAATGGCTGGCAACCATATTGGGTGTTTCAGCATTGTGAGACCAGTACGAATATCTTAATTTCTTAGATGTAGAAACCAAGATACCTACAACTAAAATATGAAAAGTCATTGAATGTAGTTGGCAGAAAAGCTTTGTAAATAGTGTTTGTAATTGTGATGGGAGCATGAGTAAATATGTGAACATCCTTTTGTCATAACTGTTTATCATCGTTGCCTCAACTTCTCATTTCTTTCATGCCTCATTCATGTGAAGGGCTTCAATAGTTGCCTGAGCATGAAAGGCATTTTTTGAAATGAGTGTAACTATGTTTTGTGTGGTTATCCACTTGTATCAGGCAGGTGGTCTGCAGTAATTTGTACCTTGTGTGTGAATGTTAATTAATGATTGGATGACATTCGAGTGAAAGATATTTTACATCATGTAATTGTATATTTTTGTCTGTACACCAGAATGGTACAACTTAACATAAAGTATATTATATGAGAAAAATGTGATGTATATATTATTATCTTCATGTTGTTTTCATTGTCTTCTGTTTATGTTGGTCAAGAGATATATCAGTGATTATAAACACGTGAAGTTACTTCAGAATGCAGAAATAAGGGTGGATTGTATTTGATAATATATAAGATTCTTAAAACAGTTCTTGTTATTTTATTGTTACAAATGTGTTTACCCTGTGCTCATGATTACAATAGCCCTGTCTTAGTTTAGCATTTATTATTGCTTTATTTTCGAAGACTATGTGTAGTGTTATCCCAACCTTTTGTGTACTGTGTATCAGCAATCCATAAAAATATTCTTATATTTTACATGTTATGTTCACTTAACTGTTAACACACACTACTACAGTTACTGTCCCAGGTAAAGAATATCTTGATTGCATTGATCATATTGGAAATTGGAGAATAAACGTGAATTATTCCTGTCTGCCAGAGTTGAATTTTTTATAACTACCATATTATCAGCCCCACCCCCTGCTGTATTCGGGTTGTTAAATGTCATCTTCTTAATGTGTGTTACACTTCAGATTTACAAAAGTATGACGTGTTTTAATCACCAACAGTATGTAGTCATTGTATATACAGTGAAAAGAATAAATTAAATTTGGCTAAATATCATGGTGAGTATTTCTTTACTTGCAGCATACTGAAATTGGAAAATATGCCAACATAGAAAAGGAACACCCTCAGTATGTAATAACAGTACCTGTTTTTTTAAGGCATATTAAAAAGGCAAATTTTGAATATTATTGGGCAGCTTCTTTAATATTAGTTGAAAGAGAACGAGCAAGGTCTGGGGTAAGATTGAGACCTGCTGTGAGAAGAGTTAAAGTCACTAAAATGTTTGTGCATTAATGATGAGACAACATGCTAACACAAAAGGTTGATTATGGATTGCCACATGAATTCCTAGTGGATGGATGAAAGCTAATGTTGAGGAGCTTAATGATCTGCACTCCTCACCAAATATTATTCTGATGATCAAATTGAGAAGAGTGAGATGGGTGAGGCATGTAGCACATATGGGGGGGAGGTGCGTGCAAGGTTTTGGTGGGGAAACCTGAGGGAAGGAGACCACATGGAAAACCCAGGTGAGGATGGGAGGATAATATTAAGATGGATTCTCAGGAAGTGGGATGGGGGGCATTGTCCAGATTGATCTGGCTGAGGATAGGGACAGGTGGCGAGCTCTTGTAAATGCGGTAATGAACCTTCGAGTTCCATAAAATGCGGGGAATTTCTTGACTGACTGAGAATTGGTTACTTTTTCAATAACTCTGCTTTATGGTGTAAGTCATTGTAACGTTCTCCACACCATCATGCGCGGAACACACATAGGTGGGCAGCAACTCTTCGTGTACTTTTTTAAATTTGCATTTATTACTTTCAACCCGTGTTTTACCGCCTGGGTATGTCACGGGGTATTTACAATGTGTTTTCTTTTACTCATTTACATTACAT
>JGI20166J26741_11550141_pt1 | contig 12175 bp, 5 predicted proteins | sample TergutCu122P5_FD_26741 | JGI IMG/M metagenome (IMG submission 26741) | reverse complement strand
AGCTACTGGATGACCTTAAGGACAGGAGAGGATATTCTCATTTGAAGGAGGAAGCTCTAGATCGCACTATATGGAGGCATCGTTTTGGAGGAGGCTTTGGCCCTGTCGTCAGACAGAATAATGAATGAATGAATGAATTACGCTGGCTGAAAAAATTCGGTGCCACCGTATAAAATTCAGTCGCCCGGAAAAATAAATTCTCCTTCATTGCTTAAATCGAAGTAAACAGAATAAGCTTGACTTCGTGAGCAAACTAAACATGAATGAAAGTGGCTAATCTGTTAATAGTGTATACTGATTTGAGGGAGAAGTATTGGGGATGGTTAAGCCTAAAATTTTAAAAATGATAAATGTGGTTATGCATAATAATTTCAAAATTATCGAAAAAAATTATTAAGAACAGACCCAAATTGTTAGCAAAGGGAACGTGTTTTACAAACAGAAAGGTCTTGCTTCCACATAGTACAATAAGCGTCCCAAGCTAACTAGAGAGGACACAAACGTAGCGGACAAATTCTTTGTAACATTAACGGGTACGTTAGAAAGTACGGCAGATTTGGATGGAGCATCGGGGTGTGGAGTGGAAGCTGAGATAAAAGAAAAATTCCACACATTCGTCTTTTTCTTGTGGCGCTGCTGCCCAACGTGGGCAATGGCCTCTTCATTCATAAGGTTTCAAGATCACACACGACGACGCACCACAATTGGTAGGACTCCTCTAAACGAGTGGTCAGCTCGTCGCAAGAGATCTCTACCTGACAACACACAACACCCATAAGAGACAGACAGACGTGCCCCGGTGAGATTGGAACCCACAACCTCAGCTAGCGACCGGCCACAAACCCAAGCCTTAGACCGCAAGGCCACTGGGATCGGCCCACTCGTTCATTACAATAAGAAATAGGCACACAGCCAAGGCTACTATAAGTATTACAGATGTTATGTCCATAGCTGATTACGCTGACTGTGGGCTTTTGTCAGTACACGTGGCCCAATGAATACTGCCAGGCTTATTATTTACTTTAGCCTTGAAAGCAGGCATTTCGTTGTATTTCATAAATTACTAATATAATAGAGAAACACTAACACAATTATTTCATTACAAAAACAAGAAATTTTGTGTTTATAACATTTTAATGACACAGAACCAGCCTCTTTTCACACATTTTTACAAGCCTGATGAAAATCCAATAGGATTACAATTTTATAAAAGCAGAGTCTATTGTTTTTGTAATACATATTCAGACTGTATTTCTCTGTTGCATTAAGTTGCTTTAACTAGTTTACAGCAAAACGAAAATGTCGTAGGACAGACTCCAGCTTCTTAAAGCATCTGCAAGTTCTCGTTTTAAGTTCATAATCTCTTTACGAAGTTTCCGATGAGAAAGGAAAATTTCGAGGCGTTTCATGAGATCATTCAAGCCGTTTTTTCGAAAGACAGATCTGGTTGAGCTAATTCTAAAATTTGCGATGGGCACTACTATCCTTCGGGTAAAATATGATTATAGTTACACCATTTTAGCTGGCTTAGTATAAGAGAAGAATACCTAAGAGACAACTCCTGCTGTATCCATAATTACTGAACTAGGAAACACAGAACACAGGTACAAGTAGAAAGAGGGTAGCATGTAGATTTTACTGTTTAGTTCACGGTGTGAATAAGCTTTAAAGAAACTAAACTTTTGGTATAAATTATTTAGGTAAAATTGTGAGAGGTAGCTGGCCATGAGACAGGAACACAGGGGAAGGCAAGGTACTCACCAATACGTCCCTTCGACATTTAAATATGCCACCCACATGTAGAACTGTATAGTCCTCGCCTTCGAAACTACTCAACTTCGACACGACTAATGAAATCAAAAAACTTAACGATAAACTCTAAACGCAATATATTCATCAAGGTCTGCTCTTTTTTTAGGAAATAACTATAACCGTCATAACGTTTGTTAAAAATATTGTCAAATGGCACGCTCATTTACAGCAAGCTTTAAATGGTGGTTACTAACGTGCCACAAGAACTCAAGTCAACAAACTTCAGGGCCGCTGCTGCGTGTCTTCCAAGCATTCCCTAAACATCATCACAACAAATGATACTCATTCACTTTCTTAGTAAAAAATTATCCACGACTCAAGAGAACAGTCGTAACTGTTTCCATAACAGCAAAGGTTTCGGTGTTATTTAGTTCTAGTTAGGTTGCTTCAATTATAATATTAATATAAGCTTTGAAAGTGAAGTACATTTACATTTGCCAGAGTATGGTTTCAATTACATTACCATTAATCGACATTTCAATTTTGTTTCAATGCAGAATCCCCAGAAAAGTCACTGCACCCTCAAGCTGGGGAAGCAAGCATTCGATGCACCCATATTACATGGCAGATCAACAGTAATCCTTCGTAAATGGGGGTGGCTGTTCCACCGTTAAACCAATAAATGAAAATGTCAGATATGTCACATTCGACATCAAAGTTCTCTATTTGAAAAAGTGACCTAGTCCCATATTAATAAGTCTCTCCCCGCCTCATTATACAAAAATGATCTATCTTCAAACACGTTTTCTGTCCTTTGGTTCTCTCTTAAAACGACATAACCTAACTGTTGTTTTACTACTGTTACACGTACGTGTGTTAAATACGTCCCTCGTATTCCGGTAATGCTATGAATGAATTGCAAACAGCGGTATGACACAATCTACAATTTCAACAAATTCACTGGTTAAAACATTTCATTAAAATTTACTGACTTACTTGCGCTGCTCACTGCTCGCTGGTTAGATGCTGACGCTGCATCTTACGCATTAGTCCCCACATAACATCTTTCACAATCACTTAAATCCTTTATCATCTTTGAAGAATGTAAAATGTACCGACTAAGGCTAAGGTCAGAGTGGCTCCGTATAATGACTATACACTGACGTATAGGGCCAACGACGCACGGCAGTGAGCTGTGGTCACATTGCGTTCAGCTACGGCAGTGTACAAGTGTACAGTGTACAGATCTCGTGTATATTTCGAAGCGCATAACGTTGTTGAAAATGGAGATTGATAGTATGTTTTTTATTAGATACCAATCCGCTATTAAAAATCCTTATCTTTGAGGAACAAAAGGGTATGTGGGTAAATGAAATTTTTGAAGAGAAAAAAATGGAGAATTCCACACGCTTTTTCCTCAGTTGTTGGAAAAAACGTGCAAGTTTTATGATTATTTCCGAATGTTGCATGAAACATTTTAGTACATACTGAATGATATTAGAGACGATATTCAAAAACAATCAAATTTACGGAAATGCCTATCTCCTGAGGAAAGACTAGCAGTAACATTAAGGTCAGTGGCAAGTAAAACTATATTCTTAAGAAATAAGTAACTTTATGTAACCTTAAAGTTAATTACTAAAATAGAAATAACAAATGTACTTGATGTTTTTACTTACTTTCACATCCCATATCTGTAGCTACTTCATTCCACAGCTTTTTTGGCAATGTCTCTGTTGTGGTACAGTTTGTCCTTTGTGTCCCATAAAGGTTTTTCAGATACTAATGATATTAATTTCTCCGAATCAACCATTCTCTGCGGAGAACACAATAAGCACACGACAATAAGTTCACAGAACCAACAGCACTGACGAATACGGCCGGCAAAAACAAACTCGTTTAGTTTCGGGCGGTGGTCGGTGAAATCCTACCGCCTACGGCAGTGCAACTCGTCGCCACTGTGACATTCACATTAGTTAACACAGTTTTGTTTCCTCGTCCGTGATCGGCCGTATACGGAGCCAAAAACGACACTTAAAAGAGTGGCTCAAACCTGAAGACCGAACAACAGTGGCACACACTCCACAGTAAAAAGTACTACTGAACTACTGCAGCAGATCTTAATACGTCACGCACACGATAACAAAATAAGTTACAAGTCAACACCACGCACATTTGACAATTCAAGACCATAGAACTAACCACTACAAACTGCCACAATGGCGTCCTCCACCAGACATCGAAGTAAGTCCACGCGGTAATGCGCAAAACATGGTTGCTTTTACAGTTGCTTGGTGCATATTCTATTTGTCGCTTGAATACTTTGACACTATTCTCTCTGCTCACCCTGCATACGATTAGTGACGACATTCGTCCTCCCCTACGTTCGGAGAATAATTGCGAACATTCGAACGTGCCCATACCCGCAACAACAAAAATAATAAGCTTGTGTGTTACATTGAGCGGAAAAAGATGATGCGTGAGCTAATTACGTTCATGATAATCGCACAAATAACCGTGACCTTGATAACACAGAAAGCGTACCACGTGACTGCACATATGGTGCAGAAGAAAAGGGTGCCAACAAACAACAAAACTGAATCAAATATCTTATCAAGGACCCTTCCATAAATTAATTGCTTAGTCAGTTATATGTAGCACATGCAACAGTTTTACACACAGTACAATTGCAGAGCACCATGGCTATATCCTGCTTCATACACCATGACAATCCGTTTTAAGACACTAGTCATTAATCAGCTGGTCACAAAATTACATACACTTTAAGCAACCCAAAGGTCCATTACCATGCTTTCAATTACCTTGCTTTCAGTCACAGGATTTCAGGTGCTATGGGAATGACGAAACACACCGATACTTCCGCTACACACCTTACACTAACGAGACCTTCCGAAATAAATAATAAAATGAATTTCAGGATAAATGGCAAACACATGACATAACGTAAAAAATATCTAAACATCTTTATACTGCCAATTTCATCATTCTGGCATGACATAATACATAACAATTTCAGTTCCATTCAAACAGCCAACGTCTTGACTCTACATATACATATATATGTATATTACATACACATGTAAATTTTATTTGAAAACTTTTATTTCTACAACCTAATATTTGAACTTCACCTTCAAACATCCTAAAAGATACACAATTTTGCAACCGCCTACTTGTCTACTACCAGTTTTCTACAACTTCATACGCTTGTATATTGTAATATTTTTTGTGAACTTCTGGGATCCCACAGTGTGTATATATTTGTAATGAATTTTGAAAGCTTTCCACACCATACATTCTTGCCACTTCTCTCTTATTCCAACTAAATGCACATAATGTGTTGTATAAATACAAATTTATCACCAATTACCTTCTACATGTATCGATGTTTGTTACACCATCTTCAGGGAGACAACTACATTGCATTACTTGCTCAAAAACTATATGCCTTTTGCAATGTTACTATAAAATGTAATTTTTTTTTTTAAATTTACAATACTGTGACAATGTTTAAAACAATATGTAGTTTGTCTTTCTGTATCTTAAAAATGTTAGTTAATATCCTTAACTGTATTACATTATTATCTGTATCTTAAAAATCTTAAAAATGTTAGTTAAAATCCTTAATTGTAGCACATTAATATATGTTGACTCATGCTGTTTGTTATGTATGTTGACAATATATGTGTGTTCAATGTATCTAGCTGTGTTTGGGTCCGTAATGGTGTAGAAATCTTGAGAGGACCCCTACACCCATGGCACAGTCCTTACACAAGGACAAACTGCACTTACCTGAACACAAACTAAATTGTTATGTAACTTGGGTACTTTGAACACACTGCACTGGCATCAATATTTTTATATCATCACAATATTCTGAAGGTAATATTGTCAGGGCAGGTAAAGTGGTTGTTTCATTAGGAATCACTTGCATTTCAAGGTCAGGTTCCAATCAGCATTAATCCATAAAACCAGTGCAGCTGTGTCCCATGCTGGTTGCAGACAAGATAAGATCGCTGTTCCAAGGTTGAACTGAGCATTCCAACTTTAATGCATGTGCACATTTCATGAGCATTTATACATGCAAAAGCAAACAAGCAGAATACCATGGTATGAATCATGGGTGACCATGCTGAAATGAAAGGTTTCACAGTGTTGGGGATATTAAATGGGAGGACATGTTGCAGTTACAACATAAACTTCAAAGCAATGGTCATAAAGCATGCAGAAGAAATCAGCACCCAAGGTGCAGCATACAGTCTGACATTACCAAAACACAGTTTTAATGCTGGAGGAAATGTAAGAAACAATTCGAGTGACCGAAAACCACAATGAAAACATCTGAGAACCAGAGCAAGTATGTTAAAAAGGCATAGAACAAGGGCTCGAGTTTATGCTTCAAGCATGGACTCTGTTCCACAACAAACAATACACATGACAGCGTCAGTAGTGGTAACATCATGCATGACACCACAACAGGTCTTAAAGGTGAGTGTTATATGGACCATTACATTTATGTGGCAAAAAGGCCTGTCTTTTCAAAGAACATCACCACCATCTATTCAGAATATTCTCATGGATTATGCTGAGTAGATAGTTGCCTACCAGAGGAATTCGATTATCCTGGGCTAGAAAAGTCAGAATGGGAAATTAAGATCACATCTCTGAATTCTTTAATATGCGTAAGAACTCCACAACTGATGTAAAGGCTGAAAATCCAAGGTTGTAAAATCATATGGCTATTATAAACTCAGAATGGCAGCAATGCTCTCCATACTTCTTAATAGGAGTGACTGGTATAGTGATCAGCATTTCAAAGATACGACAGTTCTTCAAAACCTCACTAACTGTTGAACCAGTCAACATGGCTTAATAACCCACATGACTTGAATTTTCAGCAACACTGCTGTGAGAACCTCAAATCTTGTAATGATTCCCCCCCCCACTGAAAATGTTCGTTGCAAGTGGAAGGTCCTTTTACATTCAGGTAAATACAGAAGCCCTTATGCTGAAACAGTAACTGCCACATAATGTAACACACAAAACCTATGGTTTCAATTTATTACTACTTTTAAGTCATACAAAATTAAGTATACATATTCTTTCCCTTATTCACACTCACAATAATCAATGTGTGTGACTGTCACATACAGTAGTACAGTTAGACAAAAACAACCAGATATTAAAACATACCACACAGTTTCCACATCTATGCGTCAATGTGCAGGTACCAGCATGCAACATTTTCAACCAGCAGCTTCACAGTTACAATGTTTAACCAATTATTAAAAATATGTGCTGAAGTGCAGCCATATTAAATAAGCTATCCAAAGAGTCAACTTCATCAATAACAATGAAGGCTAAAATTCTGAAATGTATAAATATTTGTAAAAACTTCTGTAAAGAAAATTTATGCTCGTACATACTTAAAGTCTTCATCTACAAGTGCCTCCTGCTGCAGCAATACATTTTATGTGCTTCATCCTCTTGACAGGCCACTTCTACAACTTATGCTTCTCCTTCTTACCTGTCCCACCACATCATACCATCACAAAAAAAAAGCCCTGTACCCAAAAATGTGTACAAGGTTAAGCTAATCAAATGTGAACAGACAGTTAAAAATCAAAATATGATCATGTTAAAATATATTCCACTCAAACCTGTAGTTTCTCAAAAGTATGAGTCCTGAATGTCTAATACAGACAAAAATTAAACTTCCCAGTCCACCATTATCTTAATTTCATGACAATCCAGACATAACACTTTACAATGCAAATCCATGCCTTGAAATGCCACGTTAATGTCTCCAATTCAAAGCCTGGCCAGACAATCCTAACATCCATAGCCAGCTTGTATGTGATGTTATAATAGCTGTAACAAATTCTTGTGGCATGTACTGCCATTCCCCACTGGTATATCATATAAACATTTTGCAGAATGAATGTCTATGGCTTCAAGCAGAAATGGAAGTAGAACATAATCTAGTGAGCCCTTCAGAAAAAGGGAGTCTCCATCAATGGACACCACAATATGTCCAGACACAGTCATCTGTGAGACGTAACTGAAGAAAGTGACGTACTAATGAAATTTGATGTTTTTCTGACCATGCATCATAGTATAGACTTATTTCAGTTACCAACTTAATGCACAATTCCTTTATTCTATAATAATACATATATATAACGTTATAATCCTCGACATGTTTCGAGCAATACTATGCTCATCCTCAGGAGGTCAGATTGTATTGTTACAGCATCTGGTATCGTCACTCTGCAAATAAGTGAGTGATCTTATATTATTAAAAATGAGACGCTCTATATTATTAAAAACATGAAATCAAATTGTGATTTGTGAAGTGAATCCTAATGAGTTTGTTAAATGCAGCAGAGAACGTTTACCTTGTCATAAAATGTAAAATGCCTAATTACATCATATGTTTTACTATGATGTTAAAAATAATGTAAAATTACAAAATATAGTGCATAAGTAACTAAGTTATTTGTTAGGACTACAGAAAATGCAAGTTGTGTTGTTTAAGTATTGCCTTACCTCCATAAGCAGCCATACAGTGCACCGGCTGAGAGCGGACTGACAGGTGGACAGAAATATTGATCGGTTGGCAAGTTGGTATGAGGCATGGGGTGTGTGCTAGAGGAGTTCAAACATAGGGTTGTGTTCATTCAGATGCTGCTCAGGAATGAGTTAATTGTTACGATGTAAGATCTGTATATACATTTGCTCATATGGAAGCAAGAGGGATGGCTTGTTAATTAACAGAACAGAATTAATCGCACACACAACAGGAAGAAACACGAGACAATTTGGACCACATTTACATACCACAGCCCAAAAATAAGAATAATTACAAATCTGTTTTAAAACACCAACATAGGAATAGCGTTCAAGGCCACAACAATGGTACACCATCTCATAAGACCAACAACCCAAATCCAAACATCACAGCACGAAAAAAGTGGTATATACAAAATTACAAGCAACACTTGTCAAAAACATATGTAGGACAAACCAGTCGCAATTTAAACCTGAGATTCCGAAGCATGTACGATACATCAAGAACAATGATCCTCATTCTGCCTATGCACTACACATACTTAACTGCAGACACGAATATGGAAATATCAATGATACAATGACACTTTTAAGCAAATTAACAAGCCATCCCTCTTGCTTCCATATGAGCAAATGTATATACAGATCTTACATCATAACAATGAACTCATTCCTCAGCAGCATCCAAACAAACACAACCCTATGTTAGAACTCCTCTAGCACACCCCACACCTCATACCAACTTGCCAACCAATCAATATTTGCATCCACCTGTAAGTCAGCTCTCAGCTGGTGCACTGTACAGCTGCTTATGGAGGTAAGGCAATACTTAAACAACACAAATTGCATTTTCTGTAGTCCTAACAAATAACTTATGCACTATATTTTGTAATTTTACATTATGTTTAACATCATAGTAAAACATATGATGTAGCTAGGCATTTTACATTTTATGACAAGGTAAATGTTCTCTGCCATATTTAACAAACTCATTAGGATTCACTTCACAAATCACAATTTGATTTCATGTTTTTAATAATATAGAGCGCCTCATCTTAATAATGTAAGATCACTCACTTATTTGCAGAGTGACGATACCAGATGCTGTAACAACACAATTTGACCTCCTGAGGATGAGCATAGTATTGCTCGAAACATGTCGAGGATTATAATGTAATATATATATATATATTATTATTATTATAGAATAAAGGAATTGTGCATTAAGTTGGTAACTGAAATAAGTCTGTACTAATGAAACTTCACATTTCCAAAAATCTCAGGAATCACACAACATGGATCTCCCTATAAATACCAACAGAATCCAACATGCATAATCAAAAAAGAAGAACCCATAAACAACAAAACAAGTAATTAAAAATTAAAATATCACTACTGACAGGTGAAAGACTTTAACTTATGTGTCTGATGCAATGATACCATATGTATAATAAATTTGGCAGAAACTAATGTTCATGCCAAACAGTAAGAACAATTGGACTTAAAAAGATACAAATATGAAGTGAAAACTTGGTAACCAAATACCATGAGACCTCTTTAACATTACAACAATCAATGACACTGATCACAAACCTATACAAAAGTCTAAGAACATATAACCAACAAAGAATATGGTTCCTAATAAAGCTGGATCATGCACAACAGAAAACTGTAAACATGACCACAGCATAACCACCCCAAAATTAAGTAAAACTGAACACCAAATTATGTCACAATAAGGCTGATGACCTCTTTAAAAATAAGAGAGACCATAAAACAAAAATTCCCATGCTACACTGACTTATCAGACTGGTTCCAAACAACATATGGATCCAATTAATTGTATTGTTTTCATATACCATTAGATTCAGTATATAAGACCTTAGGTACTTCCCAACTGATGCTATGATCCTCAGGATAGGCACGCCAAGAAAATTTAGATTTTTTCTATTTTTATTCTGACAAAAAAAAAGTGAAAGGTGACAAAACAGTAACAAGGGTTATACTGGACCTGTTTAGTAGTACAGAGTAATAACTGTTTAGTACAGATACAAAAAACTAACAAGGGATATAAAACTACATGCTGAAATCAAACTTACACAACTGGGACTCTACTTTAGCATTTACATAACTGTCCCCCTTGAGGCTCAATTAGCACAAATGATGCTACCCTCTTACATCAGAAGTATGGGATTATGTTTTTAACCTATTTAAATATCTGTTATCTCCTGTCTGTTTTTAGATTTGGCTCCCAAAATACCTACAGCACTATAAAAGTTGAGATCTCAAATGCAAAAAAAGAAAATTTTAATATGGTAAATGTGAAAATCATTTTTAAGTACTTTACTTTGCCTGATAATGACTTTATAAAGAAGCCCAAACATGTTGCAATAAGCTACAATGGAAGATACCATCGAAAATAGCTGTGATGAAACGTCCTTACTTCTCAATTTAGTTGGATTTGTTTGTTAGCCCTGCATCAGGTTTGGTTCTTATGCATAACGTGCACTCCCACTGGCCTGCCTGTTTCTTCTACATAGCTCTTCCCATATTCACAACGAAAAGTACTATAAACACAATGCCCAGTGCCTTGTCTTGTTTGGTTCTCATGGGTGAATGCCACAGAATACAATCCATTTATGAAATTTTCCAGCCAATGGTTTCTAAAGGTTTCTAATAATTCTAATGTTTTCAGGACTCCTTTGGCACAGAGATGACTACTGAACCAAGAGATATTTTATCTGCATGAGCTAGGATTTTTTGCTGCCTTTTGATAATTTAATCAATACAATGCGGAGGTTATTCTCTGATGGGTATTCCATGTTCAATATGCATAACTTCACAATTTTATGGCAAATCACTATTTATAAACCAGGCACACATCTGAAACAAAGTAAATGTTGGGAGGGACAGAAAGACATCAGCTGCTGTGCTTTCACCTTTGCAACCACTGCTGCTGAGGAGACACACATTGTATGTGTGGACAACTTTTACACCCTTCCAACATTGACTCAAAATATGAAGTCAGTGCAAACTGATTGTGATGGAACTGTCCTGCTGAACAGCAAAAAGTTCTGAAAACTCTAAGACAAAAAAACTGAAAAAGGAGTGCTCAAAGTCCAACATTCTGATGAAATATCCGTCCTCGGAGGGAATGACAGAAAAATGACATCATGACTGCAACAATCAGAGAGATTAAACATGAAGATCAAAACAAAACTGGGGCAGGAAATTAGACAGCCTGCATCAGTCCATCTGTAATTTGGTAATTCAATCCCAGGAAATATTTTAAGAGGTCACAAAGGAAATAATGTGGCTTAATGTTAGTTTTTTTTTGGTCAAAGCGAGTTACATACTGCTATTAGGCAGTTGGAGTTTGCTTTGTTGCAGTTAACTCAAAGATTTGATGAGCTTACCAATGCAGTACAATATATGAGCTTAGGTAAGCTACCCATAAGTTTTGTAAATCCTACTACTTTACAAAATATTTTAAGAAATGTGTCGCTGCAACTGCCAGAAAATTTTGAACTGATTGCAGGAACTAGAGTACAGAATATTCATTTGTATTATAAGTTAATATCAGTGACAGTAATGGGAGACGCCCATGGAATAAAGCTGCTTATAAATGTGCCTTTAAAAACGGCAGAAAGCTATTTCACTTTGTACAGGATAATAGCCTTACCGACGCGTTTGACAAACGATAAATTGATTCGTTACCAAATTGACTTCCCTTATTTTGGTTTGAACCACAATCAGCATGACTACGTCCTGCTAAATGAAGCAGACCTACGTCGTTGCACTGTAAGCACGACGACCGTATGTCCAGCCAACA
>JGI20166J26741_11550030_pt1 | contig 12176 bp, 10 predicted proteins | sample TergutCu122P5_FD_26741 | JGI IMG/M metagenome (IMG submission 26741) | reverse complement strand
CCGATACTTTTTGAACAGCCCTCGTATGTAGATCTCTTTTGCCTGTGATAAATAAATTTTATCTCTTATGTGTTATTTTTAGTGGCTCACCGGACCTTACTTTAAAAACGTGCCTCGTATTATGAATATGAAATTTTAACAAGTTGAGATCTCAGACAGGACTTTTGTTTACACATCACTAGAAAGTTGGGTTACCAGCACACCTTCTGTCAAAATGTTGTGTCCACAAAAGATTGCTTTTCCGTATATTTTCATAAAAACAGAATGTGCTAAAGCGTTGTTCTGTTAAGGATCGATTTAGTGTTTTCTGTCTCCCATATAATTGTGTATCAGTGGTTTATGACAGACTGCTGTTTCATGAGCGACATGTTGTATATTGAATCATCAAATTGCTATACAGTTTGATGATAGCTTATATGAGAAGCCAGAACATGTAGCTGAGGTTTTAAATATACAAGTTGTGCTCAACTGTTCTTATTATTCTTCTATCACTTTCCACTGGTTGCCATTCATTAGGTGTTCGAATTATGAGAAGCTTGTTTTCAAGCATATGCGCAGCTCTAATCATGTAGAGCACAATAGAAAATAATGGTCTGTTGAGTCAGCAGCAGTATATGTAAGATAACAGCAAGCAGAAGCAACGTGAAGGCACATCTGTAACTATAGAACACAAGAAGACAGTAGTAGTATTAACTCACATGCACAAGACAGCTTCACTTTGGCCCAGTGTATTTTAAACTGGAATTTATTTTTTACTGGCTGTAAACATCTAAAGGTTTGACTTCCCCCTGAACAGTCACTGCCAAGGTCAAAGCTGCAGTCATTAGTCAATAACAGAAATATTATTTTTTTTTAACATTTGTTATCCCGTTATATTAGATATAATAATGAGAAATAGACTGCCGTCCACACAACCAGTTGTGTTGACTGCAGTAGGCTAGACACAGCCGTCATATAAGTGGTTGATGTAATGTTGATATGGTAACCCACCCCCTAGTAACATCACACACACACACATACACACCAGACTCTGCCATAACCTTGGAAACCAGGATGTGTTTCAGACACAACAAGGGCTCTGTCATAACTATGGCAACCTGAATGTGTCTCAGTCATAACCATGGCTATGTCCCAGCCACGCACTCCCTTGGGTGCCTTTTGTTTGTGGAGGTAGCACTGCCAGACACAACACTGGTATGTTAGAATGATGAATTAACTTTTTCGTACTCAAAATGCTTTTACCATCAAGTGGTCCTTGTCAGAGGAACTCTTATGAAATTGCTGTATATCATTGTGAGTTGAAGTGTCGGAGGTGCTGTATGAGTGAAAGAAACACATTGAGTGTAAAGACCATGTGATCTCCCCCCCCCCCTTTTTTAAACATAGAAAATTATTAGTGTGATACATCACACCCATTGGTTGGACCAGCTTGCTAGTCATATGCAACCTAGTCTGGTCTGGCTTGCTGCCTGTATGATATATCATAACCCTATGTGGATCCAGCATCCTAGCCCCTCAGAAATCAGTGTCATAGAAGGAGATAGGGTTATCTTAAGCTGGTGGTGTGTGGTTGTGTTGGGAGGTGAGAAGGTTGTTGCTTACATCTCATCTAGTAATAAAGACAGTCTTAAAAGTTTCTGCCTCCAGAAGTACATTTTGGTGTGACATTGGAATTAGAGGTCGTGGCTGTTTTTGGAATTTGTTTTGAGTTTCTCAGGAGACGGAGGTACAGTATTTTGCACTCATAGTCAGAAAACATTTTAACCTGAAACCATGTTGTTGTAACTTGATGTGATTGAACTTGACTAGAAATACAGGAGCATAAAATTAATACATTCACATGCCACTTAGTGGCCATGAAAATCTGTGAACAGAAATTCTGTATTCTTTGAACACTGGAAACCCTCGATGTTTCACCATTCTTCTAGCTACCATCCATCGAAGACTTAAATGTTACATTTGTGCCTGTTAGCGTCAAATATTGTCACTATAGTGCCATGTGGGAGGGAATTTAAAACTCCAGATAGCTTGGGTTGTGATTTCTGCCTTGCGAGATAGCATGGGTCAGCTACTACTACCTGTGTAAAAACATTTATTGTGTATGTACTTTACAAATTTATTTTTGGCTGTTCTAGCAGGCATTGTATTTTGGATTGAGTAGGCAGTGTATTTTGGATTGTGTTTGCGTGTACTCACTGTACATTCAAACAGATGCTGACCTCATAACCTGTGCTTCGTTTTGCCTCCTGTTTGCCCAACATTCTCACTCCATAAGTTTCAAGTAACCAATCTTTGACTGAACTGAGGACAGGCTAGAGAACTGCAAAATCGTAAGAGACTAGCAAGGCAATAATATGGCATTTAAGTCACTGTCAGATTAGCATTATTTTGCAGTACATTTTTTAATTATCCTAACTTCTTTATTTGACTAGTGAAGTATGGGGAAAAAGAAGTATTAGGTGTTGGTGAAAAGAGAGGTCTTTGTTTATAAAGACCAGTTTACTGTAGCTTCTCAGCAGAATATCATCAACCATATTTCCTTATTCTGGGACAAACCCATCAGTTGATTGTGTGTTGGTGATATATTCAGTGAAAGGTAAAAATGGTATAATCTAGCTAGTGCTAACATAAAAAAGGTTAAATGCGCTAAGCATGAAAACCTGGAGGAACCATTAGAAAGGTGGATAGAGCAGTTAAATGTTAAAACTGATACAGCTATGCATGAGTCTAATAAAGAAGGACTGGATATGATATGCAAGTGCTGTACATTAATACTGTACCAGGTGTTCTAATATCTTCTTATTTTGTAATTGACATGTTTTTATCATTTTAAATAAATTTTACCAGTTTAAAAATTTGCAGTATTTCAGTATAGTGCCATCCTGAATACAGCACCACATACAGCAGTGAGCAAACAGTGCCACAACATGGGGAGTTGACTGTATATATGCATTATAATCAAATAAAAGTGTGAATGTGATGACTGGGCAGGATCATGTCCACAAGTGAGAAATACGACTCAAAATTTACGCTCCTGATAAAATAGTTATTTCATACAAACATATCCTAATTCAGTGAAACACAAGTTTCACCATGGCTGTTTTGGAGCTGGAATAGTGGCGTTGTTATAGTGAGTAGGCTGTGGGCTGGACTTCAGAGGAACTGTATGGTTCCCAGCAGGCTGAGAGATTGTCTGCACTCCACAGTGTCTAGACACAACCTTGGGGGTGACCAGGGTTCTGCTCATTACCAGCAATTCTGTCTGCAGGGTGAAGTGGCTCAAGTGAGAAGCTGATCGCTTACCTCTATCTAGTGCCAATGTTAAGAATGAGTGGAGCTATACCTTCACTTCCCACATGCCTTCATGGTGTGGACAGAGACAACTTTAAATTTACCTTACATTTTTCACTGTTTCTAGTCTTAACTTGGTTTATCATTTTCTTGTATTTATTCTTTTATTCTTCCTTTGATGTTTTCACTCCTGTGTGGGTCACTGGGCAACCAAATCTGTCTGTCTGTCTATGTCACTATATTTCAGAAGCTTTTATTCTGTTATTTACCATGCTCTTCCTTCTGGGTCACATCTGATTTCTTTTACATTCATGTTTATAGAAGATTCTTGTCTTTTAGGACACTCTGTCAGCACATAATTACCAGTGTTGGTGTATGTTGTATGTTTGGTAACAACAAGGGTTGCCCATAACATTTTGCAGCACTTTCTATACTGCAGACAATATCAACAGAATATGTCTGGAATTTTTCCTGTGGTCAGTTTTGGATGTCCCACTTGCTATTGCTGTGCTGCAGAACATTATGTTTTCTTGGTGATGTGCAGGAGGTTGTCAAAATGTCATGGTATGGTGATTTGGGTTTTAAACAGAGGGTTGTTTGGGAATTTCTTGTGGCAGGGAAGTAAACAGTAACAAACATACACAAGCTTTTAAAAAATTTATATTTTGTTGATGTTGATAAAATCACTGTCAGTTGCTGGGCTTTATGAGTGGCCGGTAATGAGAGAGGTAAAATGGAGGAGCTCAGTGACATGAGTCGCTCTGGCCAGCAAACAACAGCAGTCACTCAGGTGTTGTTTTAACATGCTGATGAATTTATTCGAAACAACCTACGGATTGCAACCAGAAGGCTTGCGGCTCAGTTACCACTATCCAGTGGAAGTGTAAACAACATTACATATGCTTTCGGATATTCAAAAGAGTGTGCGTAGTGCATTTCATGAAGCCTAACCGACTATCACAAGACTGTATGGAGACTTGTGTTCATATTTGCTCTTCCATTAAGAGGTGGATGGTGGAAGTTTTCTTTTTAACAGTTGATACTGGGGATGAAAAATGTATCTGTCACATTGTACCACAGACAATAAAGAGAGCCTCTGGAATGGCATCATGCAACTTCTCCTGAGAAGAGGATGTTTAAGCCTATCCCTTCAGCATGGAAAGTCATGTTCTTTGGGATGCAGAAGGGGTGATTCTGGTATACTTTACTCTTTGTATTCCAACCATTAACTCAGATCTGTGTATTCAAACTTTTAATCCCTTGCAGAAGCATTTCAGGAGAGTTTGACCTTACAAAAATATTGATGAATTCCTTCCTCCTTTAGCATGACAACATATCACCACACACACAAGTTTGGAAACACAGGAAGCAGTCACAAATCTTGGACTGTTCTTCCCTACCCACCAAACAGCCCAGATCTTGCTCCCTGAGAATTATGCCTCTTTGAAGCCCTCACAAGATGCCATCCTTGGGAAAAGGTTTGGGAGAGATGATGATGTTCTTGAAGAAGTGTAGAAATGGCCACGAATACAGAATTCAGACTGGTACAAGAAGAAGACAGACACTCTTTTTTCCTGCTGGTACAAGGTTGTTGAATTTTATGGAGATTATGTAGAAAGATTAGTTGTGTATTACATACATCTAGCTGTTGTACAAGTATGTTGAAAGATATATGTAATAAATTAACTATCAGTAAAAAAATTGCATTGCCATACTTTTAGCACAGCTTTTGTATTTACCAGTCTGCATGGCATAACATCCCAGGAGACTTGAATCTTGGCAACACAGCTGTAAGAACCTCAACTCCTGTTTCATGTTCAGGACTTTGTTTGGGATTATGTCTTCTTTCATTCTTAAAAGATACCCATGTCGTCTTATTCTCTTAGTGGTTATTGAGTTATTATTGTTGATTAAATGCTGTGTATTTTTTCTCATTATCTCTCTTGTGTTTTTTTCTTCTGTTTAATAGACACATCTCTACTTAAGCAATAGTTACCATCTGATGGTCCAGTGCAATTCAATTTCCTGCAGGAGGGAATTGACAGTATGGTCAACTACTTACATAAACAAAGGTTAATCAAAAAGTAAAGTGAATTTGCCTTTAGAGGTGCTGCAATCAATGCACTGCGAAATGTAGCAGTTGTTCCAATAACTACGTGCCAGGCTTTGTCACAAGGAGTCATGGTCAGGTTTAGTTAGTTAGTTAGTTAGTTAGTGTGTGCGTGTGTGCTTTTTTATATATATATATATATATAAATCTTCTTTAAAGATGGCAACACCGCTGTCGAATTGCACCATTGTAGAACAGCAAGCCGTGTTCCGTATTTTGTAGTCAGAAGACATTAAAACATCTGAGATATGTAGGAGATTTGCTGCAAGCCCAGACATTTGCTATCCAGGGCAGTTTATTCCATGATAATACACATCTGCATTTTAAGGCAGCTACCACTGAAGCAATCAGTCAGCTGAAATTTGGACTGATCCCATACCCCCACATAGTCTGGGCCTATATCCATCGTATTATCACATGTTTGGACCACTGAAGAAGCCCCGTGGGTATGAAGATTTGCCAGGGATGATGTAGCTAAGGACATGGTGCATATGTGGCCTTGAGTTCCAGCTTGTACACTGTCTTGGCTAGTGGCTGTGTGGCTGTGTCCTGTTCTAGTTGGTGGGGTAGCCAGAATACCTAACTGTTGTACGAATGAAGCATAAATATGGTGATGTGCACTGTTTCTGCAGTGGAAATGATGGGGCTGCTGTTGTGGTATACTGGCAGTGTTACCCACATTTGCAGAATTCCACATTGGAAAACAGTTGAAACCATATGCATAATTCTAAGGGAGACTGGCTTCTTCTCACAATGACTACAGAAGGTGAATAACAACAGTGCAGAGAAGGTGATGTTTTGGCAGCGGTGTGTATGAAGCCACAGTACAAATATACACAAAGTTTTCAGGACAACTGCTGTAACAGAGAAATGGGTATTGGGAATTTTGCACCATGATGGTTTCTGTCTGTATCACCTATGCCAAACATATGATTTTGTGAATGGCTGCAATCATGGCTGCAAGTTCTGCCTGACATTCTCTTCGTGGATGAGACTCAATTTACCCTGGATGATATTACCAACACAAGGAATATGCAAACTTAGGCCGAGGAAACTCCACACAAGGCAACACAGTGCCATTTTCAAGAGGGGTTTTTATTTAAGATGTGGTATAGAGTACTGGGTAATAATCTGATTGGACCACACATCAAGGGATGTTTAACAGCTCCATATTAAAGAAATTTTCTGTAAAATGGATTTCCTTTGTATTTAAAGGATGTTCCTCTTGCAACATGACAAATGTGGCTACAATGTGACTGGGCACCTGTACATGTCAATTGAGAGGTAATGGAAATTTTGAGTGGTTTGGGCTGCTTGGTCATCCAACTTCCCAACGTGAACCCATTAGATTTCTTAATATGGAGCTACCTGAAGGCAAGAGTGTATCATGGTGGTAAACCAGAAGGAAGGCATCAGTTAGTACAACCATAAATGAAGCCACCATTGGTATCAGAAACAAACTGGGACACATGCAGTGACAACATTGAAAGGCACAAAGACTGGCAACATGCGATGGTGTGATGGTGGACTTTTGAACGTGTGTTGTAATAACCTTGAGACTTGAGTGTTGTAAACATTTAAATTGATGATAATACAGGAGAGTTGAAAAGACAGTTGTTGTTCACTGTTACATTAAGCATTGCCTACCTTGATAGGGGTGTCAAAACAATATCTTATTAGATTTCTTGTTCTGTGCCCCTGGAATTTTGTCATTGTGTTGTGGAACACACACATGTGCACACAAACACAAACAGATACACATGTGTGAACGCATTCATGCACATGCCCACACACACACAGTACGATTGTCAGCCACTGTACACAGAGAAAATAAGCATTCGGTATGAAACAATACATTTACCAGTATGGTGACTGACAACAACAAATGTCATTCACTGTGACCTTGGTGTAGGTGTGTTTACTGAAAGTGACTTATGTTTGTGGCGAATGACAAAATGTAATGTAAAGATGAGGAAGGAGAAACATAGGTATCACATCATCGGGATCAACATCTTCAGAATCAACATCAGCAGTCAAGGGAATGGACAGTGGAGGAAGTGATTGATTGAGAAAGTTTGGCAGGTGCAGCCTTTCATCCCTGTTTGTGAACTTCAGACAGATGACCAGACATTGGTTACTTTTCTTCATAAATCTCCTTATAGTATGCCATTGTTGCATATGTCCCTCTCTGCACTTTTGAAAGTTGTAAGGCATTATGTTCTGTTCTGTCAAATCTTGACATTGCTGATCATGTCTTGCCATGTCTGTTGTGATGTAATGTCTCGTCTCTTCAGTTGCCACATCTTCAGCTTGTTGCTCTTCTTGCTGCCTCAAATTTCATCAATTGTGTAGTAGTTACTTTAGCTCCAAGGGCATTCAGAAGTTCTACCCAGTTGGCAGCATCATCTAGCACTCCAACCTTCTTGGCAAGACTCACAGTTTTATTAAGCATGCCATCATAACTCATCTTTTTTGAAATGTTTAAAGCTGCATATGAACTGGGAGCACAGTTTCTTCCATATAGTATTCACACATGTTTTGCCAACTTCTTGCCATGCTTGTAGCGGTGTTGAGGATGGCTTTGTTGCAGAATGTTTGAAACTTGCATAAAGTTTGGCCATTGTGAGTTTTCTTCAACTGCATGTACAGATGTTCTTCATAGATAACAGGCTCTCAAATTGGCAGTGAACCCTGATCTCTAGCCTGGAGGATTGTTGTGGTGCTTCACATTTAGGTTATAGTCACCTAAATATGCAGGATGACCAGGAGCATTATTGATGCCAAGCAAGTCTAGAATGGCATGTTTTCTCTGTGCATTGTTTCTCCGCTTAGGGAATGCTACAGTTTATGAACCAGGGTTTTCAAGGTTGTTGTGATCAAATAGTTGGAATTTTGCTAGTAATAAACTCAAAGGATAGTACTGCTTATGTTTTAATGCACGTGGATTTACTGAATTATAAACAAGATAGTTTCAAGTTTTGACTTCTGCGTGTATTACCTCTAAACCAAAGCAATAGCTTGTTTTTTTGCTAATTTGCATTTTGACATTGTCTTTTGTTCATCAGAAATGTAGGCTGTATCAGACATTTTTTTAGATTAATTCAGTTTCATCCAAGTTACAGAGTGCTGTATTACCACTTTCTTCTGTAATCTTTCTTAAAGTTTGTTGATATGATAATGCTGCTTTTATATCTGCACTCTCATCTTTACCACTGCCCTTTGTATTAGTAAAATTTTCATGAACTTTACGTGTACAATACTGTCCATTACTAGCAACAAACTTCGTTTTTGGTTTCTGAACTTTACCTTTAAGTCTGCAAAGGCAGATTTTTCTTGAATCATCATCAAATTAAGGCACCTTCACTTTTTTTTTATTTGATCCATCATACACATTATTACTTTCCCATCTCAAGAGGACCTGTATGCGTCTTCATAAGTATTGTGGATTTTAAAGGTGCTCAGTGTTTTATATTATCTTTAACATTTTTACGTTCTCTCAAGGTGTTTTCACAGTTTAAGTAGCTAAAATTGTACTCTCAAACAAATGAAATTGGGGTTTGGCCACATTCATACTTTGGTTTACTCTTTATTCTCTGTGTACTCTCCTTCTCATATGGGTGCATCCCCCACGTTCTTTGTTGCTAAGGCACTTTCCAGTTTTAATTATGTGGAAATAATGGATAACCATAACAGCCAAAACAGCACAACACAGCTGATGCAACAAGCATCCTCTCAATAACAGCTACAACACAATACAGGGGGAAGCAGTGAGTGCAAACCCTCCAGTTTGGTTCTGTTTTTCAAGTGTGGTAGTGGACACTAATCTGACTTTGTGGCCATACATTAGGTCTTGACACTGCACTGTTTCTTTATAATGTGCAGTTATACTTCCCACTTTATTTACTGGGTCTTTCAATATGTCATAAGTGGAAATGTTTCAAAGTTACATGCACAGGCATAGTCATAAAGTGCTTGTCTGTGGAGGAAGGCCTTGGAGATTGTTGTCTGTGTAAATCTCTGTTTTCTTAATCACCTTGTTTGAAATGGTTTTTAGCAGTTTCCTTGTCCAACATTGACCCAGTAGCCCTGATTTCTTTAATAACATTATAGATACCATTGTGCCTGAACTCTGATCCTGGGAAATTGCCAACACAATTGTCGCGGATATTCTGTCGCAATGTAGCAGAGCCTCATTCCACATGTGATTCACACAGAAAACATTCACTTCAATGGAGCATTTATCAAACCATATCCCTGTACAGCAACAACCAGTACTTTGATGTTGGATTCATTTCCACTGTTGCATGAATAATTTTAGCTCCAGATGTTAACACTCATAACATTAACCAGTGTTTAGGAATATGTTAAGAAACAGCTGTGCCATTGTGTGACCAATACAATGTCTGAAGTATGTAACACATCAGACTAGGCTTACGGGTTTGCAGTTGTTGGGGTGGGACTTGTTTTAAGTGCAGATGAAAACAAAAAAATTTGCAGCACTAAGAATGTCGGATGATGGTGTTAGAAAAATATGTTTCTGATAACTCTTAATGCATGTGGAGTACAAAGGAATCCAACACTTCACAAAGAGAAGTTGTTTGATGGAAACAAAGATCTAACATGCATTGGAAATATTGCTACCATGATGTATGTCATTGTGTCACCTTTTTTACAGTTACTTTTACAGTTAAAAATGATAGTGTAAATTTTCATAAATGCCCAGTTCTGACAGCAGCTAGTCATGAACTTTCCAGTTGTCCAGTAAGGACAATTACAAGCACCTACTTCAAACAGTAATATGATAAGTTATGGATGATATGCTCTCAAACTGATAACATCACATGAAATTTTTAGTGATGTCAACCAAGCTGCATTTCCAGATGAATTAAAAATGTTCAGCATTCTTGGTGTCACACCTGACTAGGGGAGATAACCCTAGACAAATCCTGGCACTCCAGGTTGGGGGTTTGTCATGATGCCAGCTCCCTCACACAGGAAAACTACTTGCTAAGAAAGCTCAACGAGGAAACGCCAGACAGACGATTGTAGGACGACTAGGCATGTGACAAGGATGAAAAAAGAGCTACCTGATATAGGAACATGGAATGTTAACACAATGCTGAAAGCCAGAAAGATGCAAGAAATTGCGGATCAAATTGTTGGCTCCCAAATACAAATAGTTGCAGCCCAAGAAATAAGATGGAGAGGATATGGTTTACTAAAGAAAGATAAATACTCAATATAGTATAGTTGTAATCCCAATACCACAGGCGAAGCAGGAACAGGATTCATAATACCAAAATTGGCAATGAACAATATACTTGGTTTTGAAGCAATTTCTGACTGTATATGGAAACTAAGAGTCAAAGGAAAATTTTACAATATGACCCTAACAAATATGTATGCTCCGATGGAAGATAAAGATGAGGAAATCAAAGAGCAATTTTACGAGGAGCTACAGAGAACTCAGGGTAGAGTACCAAAATATGATGTAACAATTATTGGGTAACATGAATGCCAAATTAAGGAAAGAAAAAGTATTTAGCCAAGTAGTAGGCCGTCATACCTTGCACAATATTTCTAATGAAAATGGCATCAGTAATGGCGTGTTTCTGATAAGCACTAACTTTCAACATAAGAAAATCCATGTTGGAACATGGACATCCCCTGATCATCAAACAATAAACCGAATCGACCACGTTATGGTTAGTAAAGAAAAAACGAGATTGATACACAATGTTAGATCAAAAGCTAATAACAGTTAAAAACAAACAAATCCAAAAGCATAAATGGGATAGACAACTATTAAATTAAAAAGAGAAAATTAACAAATATCAAGAAAACACACAAACAAAGCTGCAAGAAATAGATGAAGAAAGAGATATTAATCAAGATTGGCAAAATCTAAAACAGATGATATTAGAGGCTGTGAAGGAATTTAAATTATCTAAAGATGCAAAGAATGCTTACCATTGGTGGGACGGTGAATGTAAGAGAGCAATCCAAGAAAAAAATGAAGCAAGAGGGAAATGTCTAATAAGGAAAACAAGAGCAAATTTCGATATATATCAACAAAAAACAATAAAAGCTAATAAAATTTGTAGAAGAAAGAAAAAAGAATGGATAGAAAGGAAAATTAAAGAAATAAATTAAACAAATAGGAAAAAGGATACAAGAAAATTCTGCAAAGATGTTAGAAACTTATCTAATCTACCCGCTACAGTGACATTGGTATGTAAGGATAAAGACGGCAACATGCTATCAGAAAAAAAAAATTCTGGAAAGATGGCAACAATACTTCAAAGAACTACTAAATCCTGAGACTGAAAGAATAAATAGCATAAAACCACGAGGGCCCAATAAATAAGCTAGAACTAGAGGAGCTATCATATGAAGAAATTAATGAAATAATTAAAAACGTGAAACCCAATAAAGCTGCTGGTCCTGATGAAATACATCTGGAATTTATAAAAAATGGAGGTCTCGTACTAAAACAGAAAATACATCAATTAATAGTAAAGATATGGAAACAAGAAAAAATACCGTGTGAATCGTCAGAAGGAATCCTGTGTCCATTATACAAAAAAGGTGATAGAAAACAATGCAGTAATTAGAGAGGGATATCCCTACTGAATATAACGTTTAAAATTTTTGCAATATTATTATATAACCGCCTAAGTAAGATAATTGAACCAGAAATCGGAAATTACCAAATGGGATTCAGACCTAACAGATCAACAATAGATAATATATTTATTGTGAGACAGATATATGA
>JGI20166J26741_11549918_pt1 | contig 12177 bp, 5 predicted proteins | sample TergutCu122P5_FD_26741 | JGI IMG/M metagenome (IMG submission 26741) | reverse complement strand
CAGCGTGCTGCTCGAAACATGTTGAGGAGTGTAGTGTAACATATGTACTGTTGAAGATTAAAAGAATTGTGCACTAAGTTGGTATTTTGAAAAGTCTGTATTATGATGCACGGTCAGAAAAACATCAAATTGTAATATGCAGTTAAATCTTGAGATACGAGAAACAAAAACTACCTAAAATTTCAGGTGAATTAAATACAATGCTCAAGCTGTGACAGGTGATGCCAGGTATTAAGTCTTTAAAGCTCAGTGGTTGCTGTTCGTATCACTATGTGTCACATTCATAAAACCTATATTCTGCAAGCGAAATATATTTGAGTTGCTTCATATGATTTCAGTAACAATGTGGGAGAACTATTTGGCTGCTGTACACGAAACAGACTGTGTTTGCTTTGCTGTACGAAGTGAAATGAATTCAGGTTTAATTCAGTATTAAGGTATACACTTATTCTCTATTTCCTTGCTGCCATCATAAAACTGCCTAGGGCGTGATTTCTTTACAAAATTACGAAGCTAGCAAGCAGAATTCATGTGAAATAATGATAATGAAAATGTCGGCAACAATGGAAAGGGCGAAGAACAACATTGGAAATGCAGGGGGCTTAAACTTATAAATCCAGCTGTTTCTTTACGTACCGCCAGGTTCAAAAATTAAAAATTCTGCATGGTGCTCGCATTGCGTTTATGTGGTTTCTATCAATCTCAGGAAAAAAACGGCGATTTTTGCCTTGTAAAATATTAACAGACTGGTTTTGTACAACGGAGGTGGAAAGTGTTTACTGCCCGCTACTTACTGAGTCCTTGTATAAAACGGAAACTTTTCGTCTTACAGAGTTAAAGTGGGCGGCGATAATGCGATAAAGCTGTCTCTATAGCAAAGCTAGGAGAACTAAGGCGTCATTTGTTGTAAAGCTGTAGAAGTTTTGCACTCACGGCGATCCTATGTATATAGGTATATTTTGTAAATGATTGTAAACCTTGAAAATCTGCAAACAGTCCAACAAACAACATATATGTGTATATGTGTACAGCAGACAAAAACGGCGGGTGCCTTGCTACCAGATTCGGACTAGCTTGCTGTTCATGGATGGCTCCACGAGACTGACAGGCAACGGTGCTCCATACATAGAACCAACTGGTCAGAGCTACGGGAGGGTTTCGACACAAAGACTGCAAGAGAGTCGGAACGTGACTTCCACATTGATTCTTCGACTTTACTTCAGTCTTTAAAGGTTTAGACAAAAATTAAGGCGAAACAATACGGTAGCAGCAAATTATTCACTTAGTAACGAAAACTACTTATTGTTACAAAAAAGAATTTCAATTCAATTCGCCAGAGTGGGAATTAACAGACTCCCAAAATGAGCCCTTCGGTGTAAACCAAGAAGACAGATACACCGAGAGCATTAAAACGTTGATTGTGAGGTTGGAAGATGCCTGGGTTTAATCTGTGGAGAAGGGCCAGAGAGTGTCTGGACCTCCACTTCTAGCTACTTCAGACTCCAGGTTATCCAGTCTAAATATCTCCGAGTCATCGGTAACTATCCCATACGTACCCCCACTTCCCACCTGCACAACTCTCTAAACATTGACCCCGTCTCCATTCTCATCCACCGCCTTATTGACAAATTTTTCGCTCATTGCCCCTTACACCCCAACCCCTAGTCCAACAACCAGGGAATCATACTCTAGTCGACTTGACTAACTTGTACAAAACATATAAACATAAGGGTACGAAACATAAACTGCTTTAATTAGCTTACCGGAAGTCGCAGTGTATTTTTTTTTGTTTATAATTTTTCACTGACGTTATTTGCACCTATATTTATATACATATTATCCAGTGCCATAGGTATCATAGTGTAAATATTTATTAAAATTGGTTACAGGATCAATTTTGTAATTTATCCTTGTACGCACTGTATGTACTCTCCGTGCAATAAATCTCTTTATAAAGGGGGGGTGGGGGGGGGCAGAGAAAATATCGAGTCTTTCTCCAACTGCACGGTATTAGTTACTGATTATTCGCTAAGTTCTTTAACCAAATATAATAGAGTCAAATTTTGTTTAATTTTAAGTGACATATTTTAAGGGAGGTGTGAAGTTGTGGCTTGCGTTTGTTTTAGATCTTTTTTTTTTCAAATTTTACGTAACGGACCCTGAGAAGCTGCTGTAACCCTGTTACTTTAGTCTCTGTTACAGCCGATGTTCTAAACTTGATCCTTCCTATTACAGTGACCTTGTGACAGCTACTTGTCTCGGTATTTCCGGTGTTTCAGTTCTCACTTTCCTCCCCAGCACCTGAAGAAAGTTGTTTAAATGTGCTGTTTCTCCAGTGAATACAAGAGCAGTTTCTCTGTATTAGTATGAGAAGTCTCCAACATTCTTCTGCAGCGCTGTTAGCTCTTGCGTCGTTTCTTAGTACAGATTTTAATATTAGATTACAGGGAGGCCTACTGAATAAGTTGGCGTGAGATGTGATTGTGGAAGGAATCCACATCCGTGACGTCATACATTTTGACACACAGTGTAGATCGGTGACATGTATATGAAAATGGATTTGACGTATTTACATACACTGCTATATTTAAGCCCCCTTATACGTATAAGTATATAAAAATCTCATAACAAATATCCAGTAATTAATGTCTTGAAACTTACCATTAAATAAATAACTCCATGGAGCAGAGTCCTTTCTGAGAAGCCGACAGGTCATCACATAGTCAAGAAATTCCCCGCAATGTATGGAACCCGAAGGTTAATTACTGCATTCACAAGCACCGGCCACCTGTCCCTATCCTGAGTCAGATTATTCCTGTTCGTGCCTCTCCATCCGACTGCTCGAAGATCCTTTTTAATATTTTACGCCCATCTACGCCTACGTCTTCCAAGTGGTTTCCTTCCCTCAGGTCTCCCCATTAAAACCCTGTGTGCAACTTTCCTGTCTCCTATATGTGCTATATTCCCATCCCATCTGATTCTTCTTGATTTTATCACCCAATTAATGCTCGGTGAGAAGTACAGATCCTTAAAGTATTTAGAAAATTAATGTCCAAGCTCTTTCCTTATCAGCGTGTCTTTTACATTTTGGGCGGGATTCGTGTGAGTGCAAAATAATGTAACCCTAAACACAACCGTACGTGTTTAGTTTCGTGTCCACGTCACTATCAGTGGGATGATTGAAGACGATTGCTCTTGCTAATGTAGTCAGAAACATCAACGAATTCATTAACGATTATTATTATTAATGAAGCAATTATGATTCAGTGCTTTGAAGTTTAATTGCGTAAATATTGACCCTCATTTTTTTGTACTGGAGCGGGCACTATCGCATAGATTGGAAGTTGTACCACTTCCACAGTTCTATGAACCCCGCATTTAATATGCATGATGCAAGAGCGTTTTCATGTCTCGCCATGTCTGACGAGAGTGATGCGCAAGCAAGAGTAAGGGACAACAGTAAACATTACGTGGGTTGGCTATCACCCTCGAACTCAACGGCGATGATTTAGTAAACTGTTATTAAAGTACACTGCTTCGACCGTGCTGAAACAACTCCAGCTATGAATATGAAACCAGCGTTGATATAGGCTATCCTATCAGTGTATTGCGGGAATATTAGCTGGCTGATGGAATGTGACGATTGTACGAAGCGCACGGACCCAGCTTTATGGCCCAGAATGTGACCTCAAGCGGATGAAGAAATTTTGGTCTTCTAGGTGACATTCGAAACAAAGACTATGAGAATGCTTAGCAAAATTATTAAATAGGTTACAATATGTAACCAGATTGATTAGGTGGAAAAGGAAGTACAACCTTCTTATAAGAATTTAATATAGGCCTACTCCTTTTTAGTAGGCCGGTACAGCGACTCGTTACGGGCTGGACGGTCCGGGGATCGAATCCCGGCGTGGGCGAGATTATCCACACCCTTCCAGACCGGCCCTGTGGCCCACCCAACCTCCCATACAAGGGGGACCGGGTCTTTCCCGGGGGTAAAGTGGCCTGGGCTTGGCGTTGACCATCCACCCCCATCTAACCCCGAGGTTAAGGAAATAGTAGGGCTATACCTGTACTCCCCTTTTGGGCCTTCGTGGGCTGTTCTAGGGTGAAAGTTACCTTTACCTTTACCTCACCTACTCCGTTTTAAACTAACTAATTTCATGTATTTAGCCGTATTCATTCCACATTATAGTGACATTTGACTGTGTCTTGAATTATAGGTTCTTGAATTCATGACAGGTTAAATTATTTTATGGCCTGTAGCCTAATTCAAGCACCAATTCCACTTGAAGATGATCATCCTCTGGTAAACTGCACCGTGCAATCTGTTGGATATTTACGGACGTTTCCGACGGGTATACTGCCTCCATTTTCTAACGTGAATATTGAGGCAGTACTTTCTTTCGTTCTTCATCATGAAACCCTCAAATCTTGCATAAATTCCACTTAATCGCTTCGGGACTTGAAGAGTGTTGCAGTTGGATGAGACCTATGTGAAGTGACTTGAGTAATACATGTTACAGTTGCACATTTCAATAACAACAGGAGCAGCAGCAGCAGCAGCAGCAACAACAACAACAACAACGAAATATGACATGATTTATCATGATTTCTCGTGCAAGAACGCCGTCGCACTTACACAGTTTCGCACAAAACTTACTGTCACAGAGAGTGTCCTTACTTTCTGCGCATGCTCGTGCACATGCGCAGAAAGTAAAGAAGGACAAGCAGACGCTGAATATTTCTCAACTACCCCTTCAGATATCTTGAAATGAGTTAAGAATGTATCACTTGATAACTATATTATTTATTCTTTCGACACCTCCGTAATCACGTTAATATTTTATTTTATTTAATCACTTAAGAATTCATCATAACTTTTTTCATGACGTTTATCCATTATGCTTTTTTACTTCATACTTCTGTGTGTGTATGAGAACTGGGCTGTACAAGAACAACATAGAAGAAAAATTGAGATAGCAGATTTTGAATTTTTTTACCTGAATTGACGGATATATATTATATTATAATAAATTAGAGAATAGCTGGACATTTACGACATAAACGATACTGTTTTGTGTTATAGACGTTAATGGATAACATTTATTAAGAAAGAACGTTACGCGCCTTCCAGAATTAATGTGTAAATACATTCCAGTTGTTAGAAGAACTGTAAGACAACCAAGGAAAAATGGGGGACCGATACACAAGAAGTTACAATCCCGGATGGCGTTTGGCCTGTTGCTGATGATTGTGATTATGATGATGATGTCCTGCGTAGTAAGTCACATACATCTTAATTAGAAATATAAGACTGTGACCTTCGAGTGTCCGTTATGTTGCGTTTATGGCGCTGTGTCTTCTTGTATGGAACCGCCTGCGTTAGAAATGAAAACAGCGTTTGAACTTAACGAAAACTAACAATGAGATGTCGCAGATCAATAGGCAGCGCCTTTTGTCAAGGTTGTTTTCCACTTTGAACGAAATTCTGTAGCTGTCACGATGTGTAGGTACAGCTGTACTGCTTCTTTCTTTTGAAGCTGATAATAATGACAAAGCCCAGAGCTATACAGAAACCATCTTCTAGTTTTCGTCTCTATGCGTGCTGGCCACCTAGCTGGGAAATCATTAACTTCGAATTCTTCTTTGACCCTCTTATTGACAGCAGAGGGATGCGGTGGTGTTCATCCTGCAGTTATTGGTTCTGGCTTTGAGTCCTTTCATACTAGCATAACCAAAACTCTTGTTGTAGATTGAAAACATTCCTTCGGGCTGGGTATTTATCAAGGCAACATGACTCCAATAACCATAGTTCTGTGCAATTAGTGACACCCTGTGTATTACATGAACACTCTGAATAATTATCTAAACGAAGTTCAACGCCATCAAATATGTGTTAAAGAACTTAAAAACAACTAATATCAAATGCTTCTGATTAGACGTTATAATTTTGTAAAGTGACTGAAACATAACTGAAAGGTTTAAAAATTTCGTTGATAATCTAGCTATGTCAAGGGAACACGTATTTATGTTTATTTTAAACAGATCGGATTTGTAGCTGCATTTATGCATACTACAACTAAGGAGGATTTGGTCACGTACAGGTCAGTGGGAATTCGAATTTAGATCTCTGTATAATACATACGCTAAAATTATATGCAATTTCCGTATTGCTTATCTAGAATAAGACTACAATTACATTTTCACTTAGGGCTAATCTTATAAACAGCGAATTATACATTTAATTATTTAAAGTGAAAGTTCAAATACAGTTTTATTTTATATATGCAATAGGTAAAATGCATATAATCTTAATCCAAGTAATAAGAATGTATTTGCGAAAGGGGGATGCCATTTGATAGGTAAATTTATTTTTAGAATTGTAAAACAGAGTGCGGAATGAATAAAACGAGTAAATTGCAAAGATAAAAGAAAATGATCAACAGAACGAGATATACGTCACTTGTAAAACGGAAGGATGATGGTGATATTAACGTCGATGTTTAAAGCAACAGGGAAATGTATGTAGTTACTAAATTTTAGTCAGAAATGCTAAAAAAATGAAACCACTTAGGATTCCTAAGGGAAGACGGTAGTATAATATTATATCGAGCCTTAAAATGTGAAATTGTGACTGCGGCACTTTGTTGTGAATTTTTGAGTCCATAAAAGTGGAGACTGGCTATTAGTTTCTCAGCAAGGACTTTACTTCATGAAAAGTCATGATGGAAATTATAGTGATGACAATACAACAATAATAATTCGAACTCTTACGTTTCATACACTTTCAAATATTAATAAACGTATTTAACATTAAAGTTCTCTGCCCTCAGTTTATGCATGGTATTTTACAAACACTGACGATTTTGACCTTTCGGAGAGGTTATTTTGATGCATTCGGTGCACTGTCATGGAAGGGTATTGGCTGGTCTTGCCTTTGTATTTTCCAGTAAAACAAGCACAAGCGAGCTATTCGTTGCTATGGAATTTCTGTATTCTCTAATAACACTGTCTTTAGTCTCTTTTGATGTCGTGTTTCAAATAATATCGGTTCCAACACTGCAGCTTGCGCCTGTTTATAAATGGCGCACACTGCATAGCGTGCACCGCTCTTCTTTACCGCCATGGTGCTGCTTCTACATAGGCCTATTGCAATATAAACGTGAAGGGTGAATATGGACTGCAATATCAGTGGAAGTAGTACCGAAGCTAACTGCACGAGAAACGCAAATCTCCTTTAGTTGCGGAACTTCCTTAGACTGGTTACGTGAATAAATTCAACACACAGGCCTACAAAAGCTTCTAAGTATTCAAAACCCTCTGGTAGATTATTACTAGTATTATTACGAACTGCTACGACACTAAAATATTTTCTATTTATGTATGTCATATGATTCTATCAACAAACAACAATTATTTCCTTAAACAGCATTAATCAGGTGTATTTTATATTGTTTTCTTTGTGAATTAAAATGTAAATTTGTATTCATAGTTTAGATTAATTTCATTCTTCAGAGATATGTAACCAGTATTCGATTATAGGATTTCAGCTAAGCTGGTAATACTTGCTAATTTTGTATGGTCCACTCCGTGCTTTATAATTCAGTATTATACAATTTTAACCAAAAAATGAACATAATTGCCATTTTATTCACAGTAATATTTTTAAAAACATTAAAATCATAAGTTTTTCGAACCTTACTGGTCGATCATAATGGTGGTTATTGTGAACTAAATGACAGTTGTGTGCATTTGTTGTTGAAAATTGTAGAATACGTTGCTGGTCATTTGATTTTAGAATGAATTTCTGACATTTTGAAATAACATTCTTTACTGAGGCAACACAATATCTCATATATTCTTAGACTTCTTGACCCAGAAGTAGAAAGCACTATGCCCTTCGAAATGTCTTGCGACATGACGTAAGAGACAGGGAGACTTGAATCTTTACGAACACCGCAGTAAGAACCTGGAATCTCATAACGAAATAGAGTTAAGGAATTGTCCTCAATTTTTGACACATTGCAGTGTTATATACAATTAATTAATTTTTTTTTAACTTTTTGTTTTACTATGAATCTGCTTTAATAACTTGTCTCTATAATTCTTATGTATGGTCTCTTAAATATTACAGTACACTATAACAGAGATCTCATATATGTTAAAGGATTACGGTGTATTGCAGTGTTGTTCATTCTAATGGAATTAGGCTAATCCAGCCTATTATTGCCCCAGGGATCTTAATCTGTACTTGGAGCAGCTTGGTTCAACGCAACTTCGTCCCTGATTTGAGCTTGCAAGATGAATATGGGGCCAAAGAGAGAGAGAAAGAGACAAAGTTATGGCGAACTACACAGTATTGCACAGAATAATGTATTCTTGGCTGTGTACTGGTGAATCGTGTGGCTTACAGCTGCAGGTCCAACAGAACACAGTGCTGTTGAAGTGAGTCGGTCGATAACTTGGGTAGTATAGCTTTAAATCAAAGTTAATCGAGTTTTGTGCTTCATGTTCCTTGTGATTATTTAGGAGTTGCAGATTCGGGGTTTAGTTCCATTAAACACCGTTTATCTCTTTGAAGATTATCGTTAATTCCTTTGACTGAATTATTCTACTGCTTCTGCTTTTTACCATTCTGAACTGAACATTCAGTTTGAATGGAAGTAGCTAGTCTGTAATGAACTGAAACTTTTAAATACACTATTTTAATAACAGCAATAATAAATATTATTATCACCAAGAAGAATTAAACGTGCGAGACATGTAGCACGCATGGAAGGAATGAGAAATGTATAAAAAGCCATTCGAAGATCGGTAAGGTTTGAAGGAATTTTGAGACAATCTTAGGTGCACTGTACTATTGTACTACATTTTAGAGACGGTCGTGAATTTGTTTTATCATCATCATCATCATATAGCTTGCAGGATGTTAGGTCTTGTGACCTGTTCCCGTCCCATTAACAGTCTAGAAGCCTTTTATGGTTTCGTCCTTGGCTTCCTTTCCTACATGGTTTATAATTCACAATTAAGTGTGACAGTCTCTCTCTGTCCATTCGCAAAACTTGTATCGATTTATTTCTGTAATTTTGAATTTTCTGCAAACTGGGCTAATTTTAATTTTAATAAAACAACTTCATTGGTTTTATATTCTTTCGAAGTGTATTTTGCTTCTATCCTGGATTTATCAACTTCTATAATTTCCCAACTTTTGTTTCGGTATAATAAAGTAGGTATGCCAAAGTGTTTTATACTTTCAGTCTAGTGCATTTTTGGAATTGAGAGGGTTTTAAAATTCTACTAATAGTAATAATACGTACTTTAACAGTAACAGCCTTTCGTTCTGGTATCCAATAGAAAAACCTGGGTAATTGAAAGCTTTTATTTGTTCTCTAATATTCTTATCACAAATTTACTTCTTACTGGATGAATTTATTATAAATCTACGAAATTGGTAGCTTCTCAAAAGTTTTGTGCTCTCTGGAGTTGCATCACTATAGGCAATAGTCAGTAGGCTTCATATGCCAAAGATAATGTTTCCCCCCTGCCCAATTTAAGACGTAACATAGACAACATTCGATATTATAGTGGTCACCGTGGCTTTAAAATGGTATACTTTAAATTAGTCTTAATTTCTTTGTCATGCTGCTTTACTGCCTGGATTAGCCTACATTACGTCAAACGGAAAGATGATTTTTTTAAATGATGATCTGGAAGGAGGCTTAAGGAACTTTCATATTTAGTTTTATTGCTAAAAGAAACTGAGGAAAGCGGGGATTATTCTCAGGGTAATCGACCTTATTTCCTAAATGCGAAATATGCGTACTGTGTATTTCCTATTGTTATGATCCCTTCAGTTATTGTACTTGCAGAGATGTCCGTTCAGAGCATGTACGTCCATATGAAGATAATTTCCTCTTCTTGTATTTTGACTCCTTGCAGCCGATTTGTAGGTTATGGGAAACATTCTTTCGGCACCCTGAATCCAGTAGAACCTATCTTGTGCATGTTGTAATTATATGTGATTTTTAGTGGGATTCGTTTACCTGCAGTACCGTAACATTAGAAGGACTTGTTTCGGTATCTGTTGTATTCTAACAGTCTCTGCATCAACCAACCGTCTTATAGATGCATTCAACTTTATGAAAAACTCGGAGTAAAATTACATGTTTCGAAAGGACTGTAGCTCTTTCGTTCAGGTTTCGTTACCTAAGAAGGCGTTTAATCTTATTAATGCTGATATTTCGTGTAATTAAATTCAATACATCAGACTTGTTTCTTTTACACATTTCACTGATAAGGGAAAGTTTTTTTTCAGCGCGTTCGCAAAATTTCGAAAAGCGACTATTAACTTCATCATGTCTGTCCGTCTGTCCGTCTTTCCGTCACGACACTCACTGGACGGATTTTCATGAAATTTAATATTTGAGTATTTTTCGACAATCTGTCCAGAAAATTCAAGTTTGATTAAAATATGACATGAATGACGGGTTCTTTCTATGAAGAACTGTACATTTATGGAAATATCTCGATCTGCTATTCTTAGAATGAGAAACGTTTGAGACATTTGTATAGAAAATCAAAACGCACATTTTATATTCAGTATTTTTGTTTTTCGAAAAACAGGTCCTTTATGAGAAAATGTGGAAAAATATAGTAGAGCCGGGCAAGCCACCGATGACAATATGGCGCATGCGCATTTCACGCTACATAACTAAGACTACAAAACACACTTTTGGAATATGTAATACTAATTGCTTTTCCTCTACAAGAATATTTACACAAACGCCCCTCGACATTTCGGTAAACGTACCTTGTCTGTCTTGTTTAAAATAAGATGACGAAATCTCAGAACTATGTTTCAAGTGAAAATACAGCGGAAAGTGTGGATCCAACCTAATAGTGGCTTTGTGTTAGTGTATAGTAAGATTTTAGTATCCGTGGTGTTTCAGAACTCTGAGCGTTTATATAAATAATGGTAATAATAGTGTATAAGCCGTTACTAGAACGGAGACATGGAAACACTCATATTCCTTCTTCAGGCAGACTGAACCTAATATGAAAGAAACTGTTTAACATTCTTGCGATGTACACAAATTATCCTAATTCTAAAAACACTTTTGTATACAACAAAACAAATATTCATTCTACATGTGCAGTCTTTTATAAACAAAACAGGCAATTTATGTATAGCATAATACTGAATTGCGTTCATGCAACCATTGTTGCAGTGGAAGAGCAATAGTTATTACACAACATGAGCATTTGTTTTTTGCCCAAGATATTCAGTATGCAATGCATATTGTCATCTACGTGTATGTCCTGCTCGTGCCTTCTATATTTTTCCACAGTATCTCATAAACGGTGCAATTTTCGGTAAGAAGATACTGAATACCAAATGTGTGTCTTAATTTTCTCTACAACGTTTTTGTTTGTAAAATTTCTCATTCTAAGAAGAACTGAGTTAAGTATGACAAAAAATTTATATTGGTCTTCATTTAAAGTACCCGTAATTCTTTTCACATTTTAATGACACTTGAATTTTCTCGACAGATTTTCGAAAAAATGTTCAAATATCAAACTTCATGAAACTCCTTACAGTGGAAGCCCAGTTTTTCCTTGCAGACAAACGGACAGAAGAAACAGCGGAGAGACATAACGAAGCTAATAGTCGCTTTTATCAATTTTGCGAAAGCTTCTAGTAACACATCAGATTCCTCTCAATTTCTATCTACAGGCCATTTGTTACGCTGCACCACTAACTTTTCATTCTTGTGGGTGTAGCCTTGTTTTTCGTAGAAACGTATAAAATGTTTTTTTCTTTCCCTACACGGTTCCTTCTTCCTCACAGTAATACACGCAGTATGTTTTCCTTCTGTAACTAGGGCATTTTTCTATGAAGTAACATATTTAACACTGCGCCTTCTGTATATAAGCCATTCTTGACCAAAGTAACTCGACTGATTTTCTTTATTCTCTACATAGGCTACTTGTGTGCGAGGAAACACAACAAATTTTCCTGAATTTTGCTTGTAGGCCTTTTTGTAGACTCTTAAGCATGAAATAATTTTGCTTTCTTTATATATATACAGGGTGTTTCAAAACCTATGTCACAAACTTTTCCTGGGTATTCCCCACCCCAAAATAAGCAAAAAAGTTCCTATCAACATGGGTCCA